>MDSV01198579.1_pt1 | contig 105217 bp, 96 predicted proteins | sample 810851 | NCBI WGS metagenome assembly MDSV01 (sample SAMN05326640, study PRJNA326480) | marine metagenome | isolation source: seawater | place: Atlantic Ocean: North East | collected 2012
GAAGATGATTGGAGTATTATAAATGATGATGGTAGCTTTAAAATATATAATGTAGATGATGCCGTAGATTCACTTAAGATAGATGCTTCTAATAATACAACTTTTGCAGGTAATATATCAATACCTAGTGGATATGTTGGTAGAGATGGTCATAATTATATATCATTTTCTACAGATAATAATATAATAATTAGAGTAGCAGATACACATAGACTTAAGCTTACTTCAGCTGGATTATTGCCTTATGCTGATAGTTCTTATGATTTAGGTAGTACTGCGTTAAGATATACTAATCTTTGGGTAGACAATATTAATGGTAGTACACCAGTTACAGGTGGTCCTTTCTTACCACTCGCTGGTGGTACAATGACAGGTGCTATAACAATGCCTAATAATACAGCTGTAACTTGGTCAACTGGATCTATAAGAGTAGAAAGCAGTGTTTTAAAATTAGTAGGTAATAGTGGTATACAGTTACAAGATGCTACTCAAATATATTATGATGGTGGTGCAGGTGCTGGTGTTGCAACAGGGGCAGCTGTAGGTTTAGATATACACAATTCAGGAACTGCTACTAATGATGATGCTAAAGTAACATTTGAAACTCAAGGTCAATTAGATTGGATAGCAGGGATTGATAGAAGTGCAACTGCATTTAAAATATCCCGTTCTGATGCTTTTGGAACAAATGATGTTCTTACATTAGATAATAGCAGTGATGCTTTATTCGCTAGTGATGTTGCAGTTACAGCTAAATTAGGAGTAGGAGTTACAGCAGTTCACGCAAGTTATGATTTATATAATCAAGGAACAGCATATTTTAATGGAGCTGTAACAGTTGATGATGCTTTTACACAATCAGGAGGAGCAGATTCAACTTTTTCAGGTGATGTAAATATTTCAGGAGCATCTACTCCTAAGCTTACAATAACAGATACTACAAATAGTTTAGTAGGTAGATTTAGAGTTGGAAATACCGCAGTGTATCTAGACGCTGATTCAGGAGAAGGGGTAGCAAGTACAGTAATGAACTTTCAAACAGATGGTTCAACAAAATTACAGCTTAGCACAGGTACTAGTAGATTTTTAACTAATAATTTAGCTATAAGAAGAGATGATACAACACCTGTTCTTATTTTTGAAAGAAATGATACAAGTATAGTTTCTGGTAATGATTTAGGACAGTTTCAGTTTAAAGGTGCAGATCCTAGTGGTTATAATGAAGGGGCAAGAATGTCAGTGGAAGCTGATGGTACATGGGATACAAATGTTTATCCAAGCAGAATAAAATTTGAAGTAAAAGCAACTGATACATTACAAACTGTTTTGACGTTGGACAAAGACACGCATGCAACTTTTACAGGGGATATACTTACTAATACTGATAGTTCATCAGATATAGGAAAGACAGGTACAAGATGGGCTAATATATGGGTAGATAATATTAACGGTGCAGCACCAGCTGTTGGATCTAATTATTTACCACTTTCTGGTGGCACTATGACTGGGGATGCAAGATGGATTGATAGTGAAAAAGTAGAATTAGGAACCTCTGGAGATTTACAAATCCAACATAATGGTTCGTCTTCATATATCCAAAACTACACAGGTGATTTAATTATTCAAAATGCTGCAGATGATGCACGTGTTAGATTTCAATGTGACAATGGTTCAGGTAGTACTGCTACATATTTTGATTTACAAGGTTCACAAGCTACTGCCTCAAGATTATATACAAATTGGTATGATAATTCTGTAATAACTTGTGGTAATGGTTTAGATCTGCAGATATATCACGATGCTACAGATAGTATTATTTATAATCAAGGAGGTGATTTATATTTTAAACAAGCTACTGATGATAAAGATATAATATTCCAAAATGATGATGGGTCTGGAGGCATGACAGCTTACATGACGCTAGATGGTAGTGCTGAAAATATTAATATAGCTAAAAATACAATACATCCAGATTCTATTTATACTTACTGGGGTGATGCTAATGATTTTTATATAGGTCATGATTCTACTAATACAAATTTAATAAATAGCACGGGACATTTATATATTTCAAATTATGCTGATGACAAACAAATTATATTTCAAAATGATGATGGTAGTGGAGGAGTAGAAACATATTTTTATCTTGATGGACTTGGTGGTGGTTCAGCACCATTTACAGTATTCCCTGATGCAGCAGTTCTTGCTATGGGTAGTAACCATGATACATATATCCAACACACAGGAGCTCATATGAAAATAGATAATTACACTGGTAATTTTGAAATTTCAAATCAAGCTGATGACGGTGATTTATCATTAAGATGTGATAATGGTTCTGGAGGATCAATGACTTATATAAAACTAGATGGTGGTATTGCTACAACATTAGTTTATACAGATTTATTAATGGTTAATGATGGAACTAATGGTAAACTTAAATTTGGTGCTAGTCAAGATCTACAAATATATCACGATGGTAGTCACAGTTATATAGAAGATTCTGGTACTGGTAATTTGCAAATATTGGCTACGAATTTACAAATAAATAATTCAGGTAATACACAAAATATGATAACTGCTTCAGATGGTGGAGCAGTAACTCTTTACACAGCAGGTAATGCAAAATTAGCTACAACATCTGTAGGTGTTACTGTTTCAGGTACTAGATCAATATTTGCAGCTGATACAGTTGTTAATTCATTTAGTGGAACAGCCGCAGTTGAAGTATATGCAAATGCAAGTGATTCAGTTCTTATGGTGCACCAAGATGATGGGAACCATGAATCTAAATTACATTTTAGAACTGGCGGAAATGATACACAAATCATAGTTCCTGCTAGCGGCAATGCTTTACAAATAAATACTGAAACTGTAAGTTCTGCATTAACAATGGCAAACACAACTGGTGATGTAACTTTTGCAGGAAGAATTATAGCTCCTGTAGGTAGCAAAGCTTCTCCAGCAATTACTTTTACTGGTGATCTTGATACAGGTATATATAGAGAAGGAGCTAATGACTTGGCAATAAGTGTGGGAGGTAGTGCAGCATTACTTGCAAATTCAACAGGTATAGGTATTCCAGAGTATATTTACCATGTTGGTGATATTACTACTAAAATAGGATTTTCTGCAGCTGATACATTTGTTGTTAGAACAGCTGATACAGAAAGATTTAGTGTCAATAACTCAGGTTTTGCAGGAGCTTCAGGTGCTAGAGTTACAAGTATATTAGATGAAGATAACATGGCAAGTAATAGTGCAACTGCCTTAGCCACTCAGCAGTCTATCAAAGCTTATGTAGATGCTAACGCTGGTGGTACAATAAATAATTCAACTATTAATTTAACCGCAGGAGCAGGTTTAACAGGTAGTTCTTCATTTACATTAAATCAAGCAAGTAATCAAACAATTACTTTTTCATTAGATATAGTTGGTCTTACTACCACTACATCTGCGTCAGAAGCAGATTGGTTTGCAGTATCTAATACTATGGGAACTGATTATAAAATAGCTCCAGGAAATATTAATCTATCTACATTTAACAATGATTCAGGTTGGACTTCAAATGCAGGAACTATAACAGGTTCAGGTTCAGCAGGTCAAATTGCTTTTTTCTCAGGTTCCAGTACAGCACTTGGTGGAGATGCCGGGTTAACATATAATGGTAATGCAAATAAATTAATTTTTAATGGTGATTATGCTATAAGAGAAAATGGTGGTACGTTTGTATTAAATGAAGATGACTCAGATGTTATTACTAAAATAAGTTGTTTTGGAGGAAATGGCTCTATGACCTTTAATGAAAATTCAATTTATACTGCAGCAAGTGGATTCTATGTTCCTTCAGGATATGGAATCTCTGTAGGTACATCATCTACTGCTAGCAATACTCTTAGATGTACAGGAAATATTATAGCCTATTATTCTGATGAAAGATTAAAAGACTTTGAAGGAACTATTCCTAATGCATTAGATAAAGTATGTCAACTTAATGGATATTATTATAAACAAAACAAAAAAGCTACTGAATTAGGATTTGATAATGAAGAAAGACAAGTAGGAGTTAGCGCACAAGAGGTAGAAAAGATTATGCCTGAAGTTATAGAAAAAGCACCAATATCAGATAATATAGAAGAAGATTATTTAACTGTTGATTATGGAAAACTTGTTCCGTTATTAATTGAATCAATTAAAGAATTAAAAAAGGAAATAGAAATTTTAAAAAATAAATAATAATGGCTATACCAAGTTCAGGAGCATTAGATTTTTTAAATATGGCTAGAGAATGTGCGTATGGTACATGGGGATCAGGCTCTATTACAGGAGCTATATCTATTAGAGATTTAGTTGCAGGGGGAAATACATATGGTTCAGGACAATCTTATCCGTCAATAAACACATCAAGTCCTTCTTATCCTCCTAACTCAACTCCTGTTCAGGCAAATACATTTTACAGTTATGATAAAGATTATTCATCACTAACTTCATTTAGTGGAAGTTTTGGGGGAGGTAGTGGTAAGGCAGTTTGTGGCTCTGCAACTAATGTAACTTATTATCACGATGGTTCAGGAACATATCCTTCTGTTGGTGATAATTGCTATACTAATTCAGCAGGTACTTCAGCAATGGCTGACAATTATTATAAAATGGCAAACGGAGGTTTATTATTTGTTGAAGATGAACAAGCAAGTAGTGTAGCAACTTGTTAAAAAAATTATTATCTTTATAGAATTAATATAATTATAATGGCAAAGAAAAAAACAAAATCTAAAAAATCTATTTCTAAAAAACCGGTTAAGAAACCAGTTAAAAAATCAGTTAAAAAACCAGTTAAGAAAATTGTTAAGAAGCCTATTAAGAAAGTAGATGATGCTTCTGATATTATATATGCTTGGGAAATTGTTTCTTTAGAAACTCATGGAGAGAAAGGTACTATAGAACATATCATATATGAAGTAATAGGAGTAGTGGGAAAAGGTTCTAAAAGAAGAACTGCATCAACAACTGCTGCTTTAGCAGTATCTTATGATGTAAAAGATCCATATTCTACTAAAGATTATAAAATATTTTCTAAACAAGAATTACTTACATATATTCAAAGTAAAATATCTGATAAATATATAGGTGTACTTAAAGACAACGTTAGTGAACAATTATTTCCTTCAAAAAAAATAGTTACAAAATTTTCTTGGAATAAATAATTTTGTATATATTTGCTATAAATAAAATTTATTTAAAATGGCAACAAAAACAAAAAAACCAAAGAAAGCCGCAAAGGCTAAAGTAGACAAATTATCTACTGAAGAACTAGAACACGTACAACAATTACAAGCTAAGATCCAACAAGTAGTTATGCAATTAGGTTCTGCAGAACTAGCTAGACAAAGTATGGTAGCTGAACATTCAAAATTAAGTGTTGAATGGACAACTATGACTCAAGATCTAGAAGAAAAGTATGGTCAAGTTAATGTAAATTTGGCTGATGGTTCTTTATCAGAGATTGAAGCACCGGCTGAAAAGTAATATTTACCTTTCATAAATATTTTCAAAAATTTTTAAAACTGACATTATCTTGGTTGGTTTTAAAAATTTTTGTATATTATTATTATAGTAGAAACTCACAACGGTACGTTATAGTAAAATAAATATTTATGATCCCAACAAATTCAAGTGGTAGCACAAATGGATGTGATAATATTTCTTCTAATTGTGTAGTCTGGCAAGGTCCAGACATTTCCTGCATAAATCTATGTAGTGGAGATACAATTAGTGAAGTAACATATAAGTTAGCAACCAAAGTATGTCAACTTATTACAGACGGAGTAACATCTAACCCAAGTCTTACTGGACTTGATTTAACATGTTTAAATATACCTGGTATTACTCCAACTACCTTAGTACCTGTTTTACAGGCAATGGTAACACAAATATGTGCTAATACAGGATCAGGTCAAACACCTAATGCATCTAGTAACTTATCTGTTAGTTCTCAAGTCCAAAATGACTTACCAATGATGACATTACCTGCATGTATGCAGTATAATGATGCAAGTGGAAATCCTGTTACCTCATTACGTTTAGATGAATTTGCTACTCTTATAGCAAATCAAGTTTGTACTAACTTATCAAGTATACAAGTAATTAATACTACACTTACAAGTTATAGTAGTAGATTAGATATATTAGAAGCATGTGTATTACCATGCTCTTCAACTGTTGTAGAAAAACAAGTAGTTCCTACATGTATTATAAACGTAGGAACCTTAACAGATGTATCAGTTTTATTATTAGCATTAGAGGTGCGTTATTGTGCACTAGAAACTGCAGTAGGATTACCAGCTGCTATTAATTTAGCAATAGGTCAAAGTGCTATTGCATCTTCTACTTCATCTTTATATGGAGTAGCAGGCAACCAAGCATCTTATGGATCTTTATCTGGATGGAATGGTACAGTATCTAATTTAGCTCAAAGTGTACAAAATGCATGGGTAGTTATTGATGACTTATATAATGCATTAAATCAAGTTCAAACTACTTGTTGTCCAAGTGGATGTGATGGTATAACATACGCATACACTACAACTAATGTATTTGATTCTGCAGGATTAATTATTTCATTAAACTTTAATTTCCTAGGATCTGTTGTACCAACAGGTTTTTCAGATTCATCAGGATTTAGTAAATTAATAGTTACTGACGTAGCAGGTGTTAAAGCTGAAACTACAGCTAGTGTAAGTGCATTACAAAATAGTTCAACAGGAATAACATTAAGTTTAGCTGGTTTAAATACTGCACAAAATATGACAGCACAAGTTCAATTTGCATTCACTGATGGTGTAAGTACATGTGAAGACGCAATATCTCAATCAATAACTGGTATAGTACCATGTCCTGCATCAATTACAACAACAGGAATTACAACTACAGGAGTTACAGTAGGCTTTACTCAACTACTTGGAACATCAGCAGTATATGTAATAGATATATTAAATAGTTCAAATGTAGTAGTAGCAACGTTTACACAAAATAGTCCAACAGGTACAGTAAGTAAAGCATTTACAGGATTAACTCCTGGTTCTTCTTATAATGTGAGAGTAACAACTACATATAATGGTGGAAGTAAAGTATGTGATTTAGTACCATTTGCAACAACTTCAGCAGCAGCGGCATGTAGTGCAGGAATGGATGTTGCATTTGTTATAGATTACAGCTCAAGTATGGGTACTTCAATTGATGCTATTAAAACTGGTATTGCAACAGTTGTAAATTCAGTTACTTCACAAGTAGGATCTAATGTATATAGATTAGGTTTAGTTACTGCTGATGAAAGTACAAGTGCTACCCCTACATATAATACATCTTCAGATTATGTAGCATTACCTGCAGCACAAAGAATTATAAATACTGGTGCAAGTACTCAACAATTTATAACTGCATGGGAAGTATTCCAAAATAATAATACAACTACTTTCCAAGCACAATTAAATAAACTGAATAGTGGAAATCCTACAGCAGGTGTACCTCTAGGAAGTGGTAATGGAGTAGCAGAACCAACAGATATGGCAATAGGACTAATAATTGAATCTAACGCATTCTTAGGTACATTTACTAACTCTTCTGCTAAATATGTTGTAGTAGTAACTGATCAACTACCAAGTGGTTCAGATGATCAATTTAATGACACAGATGTTGCAAGATTAAATAGTTTACAAGCAACTGCATTATCAGCAGGAATTAAAATAATGGTATGTGGTCCTGGAACAAGTGTTCAATATACACCTGTTGGAGGAACAGCTTACTACCCATGGAGAACTCTTGCAGTAAATACTGGAGGTAACTGGAATGTAAGCGAGTCACCAGCAACAATAGCATCATTAATAACTAATGGATGCTCATAAATAAAAATTAAGAAAAATGGCATGTAATTGTACAAAATGTAGTCAAAAATGTAGCTGTGCTGATACAGCCATCACTAACGCATGTACGTATACTGATTGTAGTGTAGGTAGTGAAAGATGTGATGATATTCAATGTGCAGCTTGCGTTAGCTACTGTGGCACATCTTTTCAAATAGGAGTAACAGGACAATTAATTCAAGTAACCTCTGGTGAAAGATTAGATTCAATTATACAGAAATTTGCTTCTATATTATCACAAGGATTAGGAGCTTGTACTTCTAATGATGTAGTACATAATCCATATAATTCATATGCAAGTACAGTTACTAGTTCTACTATAACAGTACTATGGGATGGTGTATATAGTTCAACTACTGGATTTAATGTATATTATGATACACAAGTAAATCCATCAGGATGGACATTAGCTAATTCTGCTACAATAGTAACAACTCTTAGAGACTTTACTATTACAAATTTAGCTGCTAGTACAGCTTACAAAATTAAAGTACAAGATGCAGGGATAGGTGCAGGTTGTGAACCAATAGAATTGTTGGTTTCTACCATAGCAGCTTCATAGAAAAAACAACTGTGGTGGTTTGTTGGTTTTCTACTACAAACGTTGGAGAGACTGGTTATAAATGCCAGTCTCTTTTTTTTTACTATCTTTGATAAAAAAAATATACAAATGAATTATTTAAAACAAAGAGTTATTGACTCTCTAAAATGGAAAAAACATCCAAGTTATTGTGCTAAAAAGTTAAATATCTCAGAAGAAAGATACATTAAAATAAAGAAAGAAGTTCAAGAAGAAAATAGAGAACAAAAGAGAAAAAGTAGATTTCTTAACAAAGATTCACAAGAAGCTCAATTAGTTGAATCAATAGATCTAGAAAAAGGAGAAGGTAAAATATCAGGAACATTTGATCATGAACCTAAAACTACAGAAGAAATAATTAAACTACTAAAAATAGATACAGATAAATGGAGATTATCACAGTATTGGAATAAACAAATGGCAGATCATTGGAGAGTATCTGCTTTAGTTACGCAAATAAAAGATCCTGAACAAAAGTTATTTGCTGAACTATTAGAAAATTGGAAACCAAAAAAATATAAAATACCTAAATTAACTCCAAAAAATTTAAATAAATCAGAACCTGTATGTGGAGTAATGTCTTTACAAGATATTCATTTTGGTAAGGAAGGTAACCAAACCATAGATAAAGATTTTGAAGATACTCTTATTAATCTTATGGAAAGAGCTGCACCTGTAAATTATATTGAAAAAATGTATTTTGTTATTGGAGGTGATTTAATTAACATGGATACGTTTAATGGTACCACAACTAGTGGAACTCCTTTAGATAACTGTATGACAGCTACAGAGGCTTATATACAGGCTTTTGATGCTATGCATTGGGCTGTTAATTACCTGAAAGCATTTTGCAAGGAATTAGTTATTGTATATGTACCTGGTAATCATGATAGATTATCTTCATTTCATTTAGTACATGCATTATCTAAATCTATTGAATGTGTAGATATAGTATGGGATATTAAATATGAAGAAAGAAAAGTACATATATGGCATAATAATTTTAATGCATTTGAACATGGAGATAAACCTACTAAAAATACTCCATTAGTTTATGCTACTGAGTATCCAAAAGAATGGGGTAATACAACTAATAGGACATTATTTACTGGACATTTTCATACAGAAAGAAAAGTAGAATATATGACAACTGCTGAGACAACAGGGTTTATTCATAAGACTTTACCAAGTCTAGGAAAAACAGATTATTATCACTATCATAACAAATATGTAGGTAACAGAAGGTCAGGTAAATTAGAAATCCAACATCCAACAATGGGAAACATCTGTGAATTAACCTATCAAGCTGTGTAAAGACCTTACTTTTAATTTCATTAAGTGGGGTTTTTTTTGTAAATTATAAATATAAGTATATGATCAACAATTTTAAAAAACCAAATTTAAATGCTCCAAGGTATAGAGAGAAAAGATTGGGGTTATTGAATTATGAAACAATTAAAGAATTTAAAGATAAGAAACCTTTATATTCTAAGATAGATAATAGCAAGTTAAAACAGATAATAAAAATATATAATATTAAATTATGGAAGGCAGTTATTAGTAATAGAGATGGAGTAGAATTACCAGATTCATTAGGGTTTTTATTTATAGGCACTTGTCCTTCTTCAAAAACGGTGAATACTAATTATGCACTATCTCAACAATATGGTAAAGTCTTACAGAATAGAAATTGGGAAACAGATGGAAATATAGGTAAAATATTCTATACTAATTGGTCAACAAAATATAGATTTAAAAATAGAGAACTGTGGCATTTTATTGCATGCAGAGATTTTAAAAGATCAGTAGCTAAAGAATATCCTAAAAAGTGGACAAAATATGTAGTGATGAAAAATAAATATAGAGTAGCACATTTATATGATTCTAATCCAGAAGAAACCAAAAAGAAATTAAAATATTATAATGAATTTGAAACATAAATAATATGTCAACAATAGCAGAAGTAGTATCAAGGATTAGAGGTCAGGCAAAAGCAGAAGTACAGGATGCTTACATTACTGATAGATACATATATAGTCTAATAGAAAAGTATGCTCAAATATTAATGAGAAGACAAGACTATGCTAATAAGTTAATGAAATTTAATTCAGTATGGAAAAACCTTCCATATGTAGAAATGATTGAGGTAGATAAAGTAGAGGCAGGATGTTCAGGAATTACAAGTGGATGTTTAATTAAAAGATCTAAACATAGACTTCCTTCAATGTATGAAGGATATTGGGGTCCACTTATACGTACAGTAAGTTCAATAGATGGATCACAAGAATTACAGGCTACACAACCTGGTACATATACATCTATGACAAAAACAACAAGTTTTAAATATAATAAAACATTATATTTTTGGTGGTTAGATGGATATATCTATTCTCCTAATATAGGATGGGATGCAATTCAAGTAGAAGGAGTTTTTAATACAGATATAACTAAATGGAATTGTGAGACTGAAGATGATTGTACGCCTAGATATGAGCAGCCTATTTATATTCCTGAAGCTTTATTTGCAGAAATAGAAGCTCAGGTACTACAAACCATGTTAGGCACTATGCAAATACCTTCTGAAGATTCTGACAATAAACGTAATATAAATAGACAATAATGGGAGTATCACAACAATATAGAACATTCAGTCAATTAATGGAAGATGTTTCCATTGACTTTTCTACATATGCATTAGAAGGTATGATTGAACCACAACAATTAATTAAGGTTGCTCAAAGAGTAAATTATGATTTAGGTTTGAGAATACATAGGACCAAAGAAGTAGTTTTAGATATTGAACATGGGAAAGCTCAATTACCTATGGATTTTAAATATTTAAATTATGCATTTAGATGTGGATCTTATACAGTTAATCATACTATGCCTTCTGGAACTCATGTAGAAACATTTAATGATGTCCCTTATGTTCCTGCTCCAGGTGAAATGTCTCCCTGCAGTACAGATGATACATGTAAAGATGTATGTGTTATAAAAACATGTGATGATGAAAAAAGTTATCAATTAATTCAAAGAGTTGGTCCTAATCAGTATAGACAGTTTTCAAGCTGGACACAATTAAGAATACAAAATGTAAATGATCCTGTATGTTTTTGTCCTTCATTAGGAGCACAAGCTTTAGATATAGCAGAAATTAAAGATGGATTTTTGCTTACTACTTTTAGAACAGGAAAAGTGTACATAAGTTATCAAGGTGCAATGGAAGATGCACAAGGAGATTTATTAGTATTAGATCAACCATATTGTAATGAGTATTATGAATATGCAATAAAACAAAGGATATTAGAAAATATGATATGGCAAGGAGAAAGTGTTTCTCAACAATTAGCTTTAGTAGAAGCAAGACTTAGAGCAGCAAGAAATAATGCATTAGGATTTGTTAATACACCTGATTTCCGTGAAATGAGAAAAGTATGGACAATGAATAGAAGAGCACAATATCATAATTATTATAATATGTTTTTAAGTTATGCACCCCTTCAGCCTACAATACAAGGCCCAGGTGTAGTAACTAGTGGAAGAAACTCTGTTGTACAAGAAGCAGCTTCTTCATCCACAACTGGATGTGGGACAACTGCTGAAACAACAGTTACATAAAATAATAAATATAAGTTATGGCAAAGAAAAAGTCCACATCTACACCTAAAAAGAGTAAGAGTACGGCTGCAAAAAAACCGTTTAGTTCATCCTCAGTTAGAACAAATACTTTTAACAAGGGAATGAACAAGGATATTGCACAATCTCTTGAACTCAATACTCAATGGTGGCATGCTAGAAATGCAGCAAATAATGATGCTGATGGTGATGTTGGGTTAATAGGTAATGAGCCAGCCAATTTACAGTGTGGAGTTATTCCTTATACTATTATAGGAGCTATACATAGATATGGAGATGAATGGGTTGTATATTCCACAGATGATATAAGTTCTGAAATTGGAAGATTTGATGATAGTGAATGTAAATACACTGTTATTGTAAATGCTCCATGTTTAAATTTTAAAAAGAAACATTTAATTACTGGTGCAGCAAAAGAAAATTTTGATTGTACATGGCAGGTATATTGGGATGACGGTTTAAATCCTTCACGTAGTCTTAACATAGATGATATACCATATATTCAAGAAATTACATCTGCTCCAGGTGATCCATGTATTATATATAGTGATAAAGAACCAAAAGTATTAGATTGTGAAAAAATTAGATTAGCACCTTTAGTATCTACTCCATGTGTAAAGCTTAATAAATCAAGGGATGGAGGAATGCTTGAAGATGGTTCATATCAAGCTTTTGTAGCTTATGTTGAAAATGAACAAAGAGTTACAGATTATATAGGTATTTCTAATATTCAAACATTATGGAATCATAATGATAATTCATGTGGATTAGAACTTAATATTTCTGAAGTAGATAAGAGATATGAATTTTTCCAACTTACATTATTAATAAGAAATCAAGGTCAATTATTTAGAAAAATAGTAGGTCTGTATAGTACAGAAATTACAGATATTAATATTGATTTTTTAGATCCAGCATTAGTTTCAGAAACTGCAGTAAATTTATTTTTTGTTTCTCCATCATATGAAAAATCAGAGGCTATGTATGTAGTAAATGATTGGTTAATAAGACAAGGTCCTACTACTCAATTTGATTTTAACTATCAACCTATAGCTAATAATATCATTACCAGTTTTGTTATCAATCAAGTACCTGCAGATTATTATTATAAAGCAGGTAATAAGCTTGGATTTATGCGTGATGAACAATATGCATTTTTTATAAGATGGATATATAATACAGGAGAAAGATCTGCATCTTACCATATTCCAGGTAGAGCACCTAAACCATATACTTTACCAACAGGTCTTAGTTATAATGAAGATGAAAAAATTGCTACTACTAATTCTATTAATGTATTAGGAGATGAAGAATATGTTTTCCAAGTCTATAATACAGGAGCAGTAACACAATCTGTAAATGAAGTACAAGAAGATGGTACTATCATTATAGCAAGAGGAGAAATGGGATATTGGCAATCAACAGAAAAATATCCTTCTAATAGACCAGATATATGGGGTGATTTATGTGGTGAATTTATAAGACATCATAAGATACCTAGTGAACAGATAGGAGGTAATCAATTACATTTAACTAGTTTAACTGAAGATTTTATTCACATATTAGGTGTAGAGTTTAGTAATATAGGTAGACCAACATACAATGACGGAAGCTATATAGAGAATGTAGTAGGTTATGAAATTATGAGAGGTTCAAGACTAGGAGCAAAAAGTATTCTAGCTAAGGGTATGTTTAAAAATATGCGTGAGTATGATGTTCCAGATAATGAAAATTTAATAGGTGGTGACGTACAAGGGTTATATGTTAATTATCCATATAATGATTTAAGAGATGATATTTACTTTACTACTACTAAACAAACTGAAGGGTGTGATAATGGAGTTTCAGACTCTGTAGCTAATCATGATCCTTTAATAGGATTTAGAAAAGATGTATTTTCTTTTCATTCTCCTGACTTAATGTTTACAAAACCTTATTTAAATGCAAATGAAACTAAAATATATGGAGAGATAAATGGAGAATCATCAGGTGGATTTATTCCTTCTGAAGATCATCCTGGAGAAAAACTATTAAGAAATATATCTTCCATTATAGCTGCATTAATAGGGGTGGGTTATGCAATTAGACAAATACAAGGTACACCAGATACTAGAGCAATCCCAACACAAGCTATTAATAATGCATTTCCAGAATGGCATATAAATGAGATAGATGGTAAATCACATGGTGGTGGTTCAGGTCAATTGCTTGGTGGATATGGTCAAGGTTATATATTGGCACGAAGTGGTGGTGGAATATCAGGAGGTGATGGAGATAATAATGATAAACCTAATCAGACTGCGGGAGTAACAGGAGCTCCAACAGGTGCTAGTCAAAATATAGGTAGTTATTATGCAGCTCAAACAAGTTTTGCTACTTTTTTAAGTAATTTACTTACTGGAGCTGCTACAGGTTTAACAGATTTAGTTAGTGCTAGTGATGCTACTGAAAGACTTAATGACTTAGCGTTAGACAATCTTAATGATGTCAAAAAGTATGGAGATGGATTTATGGGAGGTGGTGCTTATCAAGGTATTACAAAAGATAGTCCAGATTCTAATATGCCAAGATTATTAAAGATAGCAATGAACTTTATGTTAGCTCAAAAAAATATTGCTATAGGAGGTCAAGAAATTATTGACTTAATGTATAATTTATCTTCTTACCAACAATATGCATTAAAATATAATTCACATGGTTTCTATAATCAATTTATACCTAAAGATATAGGAGATAGATTTAGATCACATACACGTGCTTCTAATTATTTAGGATCTTCTTTTCAAACATTTGATAATAACCAATTTAAAATTAATAATTTATATAGACCTGATTGTGTAGCAGTATCTATTGATAATGAATTTGATGCTAACTATACTGTAGAAGATAGATCTAGATTTGTTTTAGGTGGTTATATAAATAGTGCAGGTACTGGAGTTGATTATTCTAATGATAATTTACTTAGTCCACAAGGTCCATTTAAAGAACCTATCTCAGCTATGTATGGTGCACTTAAATTTAATATGGATAATCAATATGGTCAGTTAGATGGCATAAAGCAAATTCATATGAGAGGGTGCGTAGAAAAATTAGATCCTACTCTTCCAGATACTTATATGTATGGATCTAAGGCAATTTTTAGTGGAGATGTATTTATATCTAGATATACAGAAAAACACATTATGCCAATATTTACTGACTTCTTAATGGGACAATATGATGGCTATCCTTATGATTATCATTTAAGAGTAAATATTCCTTATCCAAGATATTGGATGAATACTAAGAAATTTGATATGGGTAGCTTAGCTCAAACAGTGAGTACATTAGGATTATCTTCAGTATTTGGATCAGGACCTACTTTACCAAATGATATGTTCTATTTAGATAGAGGAACAGGAGAATGTAATGTACTTAATGCATTTAGTAATATATTTACTGAAAGTGATTTAAATGAAACATTTAGTATGGTTCATGCATATATGTATACTCATGTAAATGGTGTTAATGATTTTTATGTAGAATCAGAAATTAATTTACCGTATAGAGATTGGGAAGAACCCAAAGAAAGAAGATTTTATGATATATATACATATAATGATTTAGGTGATTTATTTCATGCAGAAATACAAAAGTTTGATAACTTCTATAAATATGATGAATCATTAAGTCCATCTAAATTTCAATCACAGATAACAACATTTGGTAGAATACAACCAAGAGACTATGATCCTTTAGTTGCAGAAACATGTTATACGAGATATCCAAAAAGATTAATTTATTCTTTACAAGCACAGAATGAACTAAAGAAAGATTTTTGGAGAGTATTTTTACCACTTAATTATAAAGATTTTAAAGGAGCAGTAAGTGTAATAAAACCATTTAGTAAAAGTGGTGCAGTAGTTTTCTTCCCTTATTTATCTCCACAATTATTCCAAGGTACAGATCAATTAACTACTATGTCAGATACTAAGTTAACTATTGGTGACGGAGGATTGTTTAGTCAACCATTCCAAAATATTACAAATTCTGATGTATCTAATGAATATGGATCTTGTGAAAGTTTAAGAAGTGTGGTTAATACACCGGCTGGTTTATTCTTTATATCTCAAGCACAAGGAAAGATATTTCAATATTCACCAAAAGGTGGAATAAATCCTATATCTAATTTAGGAATGAAATTTTGGTTTAATGAATACTTACCTTCTTCATTAATAAAGCAATTCCCTGCATTAGAAAATTCACCATTATCTGATAATCCAGTTGCTGGTATAGGATGTCAAACCATATATGATACTAATGATGATATAGTATACTTTATGAAAAGAGATTATAAAGTAAAAAGTCAACATATATCTAAAGTTATATTTGATCCAGCTTTAGGATTTTTATTAGATGTAGGAATAACTATAGCTGATGCCGTTCCTATTACTCTTGGAGATCCAATATATTTCCATGATTGTTCATGGACTGTAAGTTATGATCCTAAATCTAAAGCATGGATTTCTTTTCATGACTGGCATCCAGAATTAGCTTTACCAAGTATAAATCATTTCTTTACAACTAAAACACAAGCTACAACTATTCCACAATGTCCTCCAGGATTTAATTTTAATCCAACTACAGGAGTATGTGAACAAGGGAGTAATTATAATGCTCCATCAAATGTAACCGTAGATGATATAACTGCTACTATTACAGGTGGTCCAATAGGATGTAAGTTAGATATAGTTATTGCAATGGATGTTTCTGGTAGTACAGGGACTCCTAATTATCAACCATTTCAATTAGATGTTAATGGAAATGTAATCCCTGGTTCTAATGCATTAAATAATAATACTGCTGCAACGGCACAATTATGTTGGTTAGATACTTTTATGAATGATCCGGCTATTAGAGTACCTATGGCAGCAGGAGATTTTCAAGTAGGATTTACAAAATGGTCTAATAACAGCCGTCATTTACTATCACCAGGAAATTTAAGTATGAGTAATACAGTAACAGGAGCACAAGCATGTACTTTATATACTACTGGAGGCGGTAGTTGGCCTGGTGGAACAGGAAATGGTACTAATTTACAGCAAGGTTTACAACCTAACAATCCTATAAGTACATCAAATCCACCACTAATAACTGATGGTGCATTTGCATTACTTAATGATAAAACACGTAGTTCATTAGCCGCACAATTTCCAGCAAGAGGGACGGATACAAATTTTAGACAAATAATAATTCTTATTACAGATGGAACTCAAGGTAATGCAGCAACTTTAAGTCAGATATTAACACTGCAATCAAGTGCTATAAATCAAACACCTCCTACTGCAAATCCAAGTGGTAGTGCAAATACTGGGTCATGGGCAGCAGGTCAAGCCTTTTTAGGTAATAGAGCTACTGCACAAGAAATTTATGGTTTATTTGTAGGGCAAAATCAAACTAGCCCATTGTTATCAACACTAGTAAATTCAGCTACTAATACTACTTGGACTGGTTCACCCAATCCTCCCGCTAATGCAGCTCCAGGGGTAAATCAATTTGGTGCTGATGCACAAAATCAAGCAAGTATGCAAGCAGTGGCAGCACAAATTGCAGGTGCAGTATGTGGTGTTCCTTATGCATGTACTTGTCCAACAGGATATACATTAGTTTATCCAAATCAAACATCTGGTTGGTACACTGATCAAACTGGTACATGTGATGTTGATCCACAGTTAAGACCTATTTGTAGGCAGGTAACTTGTGATTGTGATACAGGTGGTACATTAACAAGTACAGGTGTTTGTCCAACTACATTCCCTAATGGTTTAGGAGCAATAGGTGATCCAACATGGATAAATACAAATCCACTATTATGTAACTATAATACTTTTATAAGTGTAGAACCAAATTATAATGTTGGGTCATTCTGGAGACATAATGATAGATGTGATCTATTTGCTAATTACTATGGAGAAGATTATCCATGGGAAATAGATTTAATTAGTAATACAGGTCAGTCAGTAAATACTATTAGAAGTATTGAATATCAATTAGAAACATATGTTTATAAAGGAACTATGAGTAATTCTTGTGGTGGTGATGCATGGGAAGATTTAAATTTTAACTTTGATCAAGCTACTATATATAACAATGAACAAGTATCTGGATTACTTTTATTAAATATGGCACCATACAATGATCCATGGAATGAATTAAATTATCCAGTTATTGGACCATCAAGTATAGATGTATTAGCTTCTAAAGTAGAGCAAAAATTTAGATTAAATCAATTTTGGGATATAACTAATGATAGAGGAGAATTTAGTAATGCTGAACAACCAGTTTGGAGCACAGCATGTAATGGATATGTAAGAACTCTTAATAGTGTTAATTTAAATTATAATAAACCAGAAACTCAACGTAAGAAATTTAGACACTATTCTAATCATGTACTTTTAAGAAGAAGAACCTCTAATAATAGAAAAATGTTATTAAGACTTAATAATACAAAACTTAATCTATCAATGAGATAATATGGCAAAGAAAAAAAGTATAGGACTTCCTGGTGGACCAAATGAATATATAACTGATATATCAGAATTTTTATCTATTGAAGGATATAAGTATTACAGTGATGATGTAGATAATCCTATAAACATTATTGAGTCAGGAAATATTACTATGGAAGATGTAGAGTTTCCTGTACTAGGTATAGATAATTTAGGTAACACACAAATGATGCAGCCAGGTATGAATTATGAGTTCCCAGGAAATATGGTATTTGAAACACCCATGGCAAAATCAGGTGGTTCAGTAAGTTGGAAGTGGAAAGGTAAATCATATTCAGGTAAACTTATTCCTAGTATGGAAACAAGTAAAGCAAGATATGCTAGAACTAAGAACGGTAAGATTAAAACATTACCTAAAGCACAATTTGGTTTGTTTGATAAGATAGGTGCTTTTGATAAGATTAAAAAAAATTTAGCAGAGGGTTTTAATGCTAACCTGGGATATACTGGAGTTACTGAAGATGGAATGTTTGATGTTAACTCTGTACCAAGTATTCTTAGAAGGTTATATAATGTTGGTGTTAAAGGAGAATTTGAAGATGAAGTAGCTGGAGCAGAATTAAAGTTAGCACCTAATAGAAATTTAGAACAAAATTTATTTAGACTATACTTAGGTCAAGATCAAGTAGGAGAATATCAAATGGTTGAAAGCGAATATAGACCATCAAGAGGAGATGATAAAGGAGATAAATATCTTTCTATTCCAAAAAAGTATCAAGATGATATATATGGAGGGCAGTATTTTCCTGGAGTAATAAATTTACAATCATATGAAGGCTTACCTAATAAAGAGATAGTTAAAGCTTTATCTCCAGAATATAATAAAGTAATAGATCAAGACATGGTGATTGGTGATTATACAAGAGGTATAGGTTTAAATGAAAATGATAATATATATTTATCTGCATATGATAAGTTTGATTTAAATCCCTTTGCTTCTCAAGTTGGTGATATGTCAATGGGCATTGGTAACCCACAAGATATATATGATAGATTTAATTATGTACGTGTAAATACTGATACTCATCCTGAGTTTACATTTCTTAAGGATCCTGATGGTGCAAGTTCATATACTGATGCACTTGTTAGAGAAGATAAGCTAGAAGATTATTTAGAGCTCCAAAGAGGAAAACAATATAGATATGATAGAGCAAATCTATGGGAGAATAGTTCATCATATCAAGAAGGTGGTGGTGTAAATGAAGAAGGAGTAAAACAATATCAATTCTACAAGAGTTATCTAAACTCTCAAATGTATCAAGATAGATTAAAAAACCAGTTCCCTGATTATACAGATAAGCAGATAGCAGAAGAAACAAAGACTAGATTAGAGAATGTAATGCAAGCACCTGTAGTTTTCTTACCTGAGTCTAGTGAATTATCTCCTAGTAAACAACATAACCAAGGATTAGCCTATCCTAAATTTCCTCTTGATCCCAAATATCCTCAATATGCAGGAAAAGTTTTATTTAGACCAGAGTATTCTGCACTTACACCAGAGAATCCTTTATGGACTTATAACACTACACCTATACATGAATGGGATCATATAGCAATTGATGTAGGTAATAGAATGGGAGATCCTACAAAAGATTTACTACTTTCAAGTACAATAGATAAAGATAACTATTATACAGAACCAGTAGAAGTGCAAGCAAGATTACAAGAGTTGCGTTATCTGTTAAATGATGAAGGTATATATGATACACGAAAGGATCAATTTACTCAAGAAGATCTTGATAACGCAAGAAGTAATTGGAGAATAAGAAACAATGCACGTTTCAAAGATATAGAAGAGAATATTAAATCAGATGAAGCTATTATTGAATTAATGAATAGTGTAGCTATGGTAAATGATAGTGAAGTAGATGGGTCTATACAAGAAGCACAATGGGGTGGAATAATCAAACAAGGAATGAAAAAACTTCCTAAATATTTAAAAAAATGGTTAGGTAAAACAGATGATGTGGTACCAGGAAAAAACTCAGAAGTAAATTTTATTGATAATGTTTATAAGCAGCAACTTAAGGATGTACATAGAATAGTTAATACGGAATTGTATAATGCTAAAAATCCACCTACACTTCAAGATTTAGTAAGTCATTATAATAAACAGAGTGATGATTTTACTAGTGTATATAGATATGGTTTTGATGGAGATTTTACAGGTTCAGGTGCTCCTTGGTATTCTGCTGATTTAGGAGATCCATTAAGATATCAGCAATATAAAAGAGGTGATGGAGTTTTTAAAGCAGATGTACCCAATGATATTTTAAGAGAATCTTATAGAGGTTTTGTAAATAATGCAGATGCAGCGGCAGGTAAGATACCAGGTCTTGATCCAAGATTTTTTCACAATGCTTTAACAAACTTTAAAGAATTTAGATTCCCTGAAGGATTAGCTTCAGCCTTTCAAGATCAAAAGTTTGGAAAAAAGACTATTGAAGAATATATAGATTATTTAAGATCACTTAAAAAACAGGGAGGATCTATAATGGCTCAAGATGGTTTGGATTTGATTGGGCAAGATCAAAAAGACTTTTTAAAGAATTGGTTAACTTCTCCAATGGGTCAAAAGTTATTAAGTAACAGCTTTAATCAAAATGAAAAACTTATTAATGATAGAACTTTTAAAAGAAACAGAGAGATAGATGAGGTAGATATTGAGTCTACTGATAGCAAAGGAAAATTTAGAGGTACATACACTCCAGGTAAACACCGTATTTTAATAGATAATGATTTTGCAAATGCAGAAGATCAATTATTTGGAATGGGTCTAGAAGATGTATTGGTACATGAATTATCACACTCACAAGATTTTGGGGGTAAGAACTCTGAATTTAAAAAATCAACTATACCATTAGCAGATGAAAAGCTTATAAATAAACTAACTAAAAAGAATAAAAAAAGGGTGATGGATGATCCTGAACTATCAATAAGTTCTAAAAGATTTAATTATTTAAGTCAACCTACAGAAGTCAGAGCAAGATTAAATGCAATTAGATATGGCTATGAAAATGATAATTTAAGAAAAGGATTACCTAGTATTTTTGAATCAGAGGTAACACCAGAAATGCAAGAATTAATGCAGAGTAATACACAATATAAACAGCTTCAAGAAATTTATACAAATGATGAAATTAATCAACTTTTAAATACTATATCTTATCAAGATTCTGATTTTAATCAGGAAGCAGATAAGTTTATATATGCAAGAGATGGTAAGGAACTACCTAAAGCTCAAAGAGGGTTAATTAAAGAGCTCATAAAAAGTGGAGCTAAATATGCAGATAACATCGTTCCTACCATAAGAAATTTCTTTAAAAATGCAGATGAATTTACGTCTAAAATAGATTGGGGTAAATGGAATAAAGAAATACCAAATAACAAAGCTCTTATGGAAGAGTATAATTCTATTGAAAAACTTGGAAAAGCAAATGGTACTTGGATGAAAAATCCAGATGGCTCTATGTTTAAAGGCACACCTGAGCAATGGGTACAGGTAAGAAGTAGTAATTATAAAAAAGCTTTTCCAAATGCCCTTTTAGATGATAGTGGGTCTCCTTTAATAAACTATCATGGCAGTGGTAGTAAGTTTGATATCTTTGATGAAAGTAAATTTTATAGTGGTGAATATGGAAAGGGTGTTTATACAAGCACTGATAAAGAAGCTATACTCAGATCTTATGCTAATCCAAATAAAAATAGAACCAAAAAGATAGCTGGTAAGAGTGGAACTGATGAACCTACAACAAATTTATATGAACTTTATATTAATGCTAATAATCCTCTTACTACTGATGACATAATAGATTATAGAAACTTTGGTAAAATTATGGATAACTTACCTTCATTAGCTGATTGGAAAGCTAGTGATCTAGGAAAAAGGTTGATTAAAGAAAATCAATGGCTTAAAACAGATGACGACATCATTAGTTTTATAAAAATGAATTTTCCTAGAAATCCAGTAAAAGAAAGTTTTATTGATCAAGGTGGAGATTTTCTAAGAGCTATAGACAGCCCTTTACAAGAAGGAGTAACTCCTTTTAGTAATCAAATGAAATCATCAATAGGTAATAATGGTATGTTTGATATGACTGACCCCAATATATATAAACAAAATGGAGGAGAAAAAGATCTTACTCAAGAAGACTGGGATAAGCTACCCATTATACAAATGGAAAAAGATAATACAAATGTAGTAATACCTACTCTTCCATCTAGATATCAGGTTATAGGAAAAGAAATAATGGAATCTAATGAAGTTCCAGGAATTACTCCGGATAAAACTTCTGGCATTACTCCTGAATTATTATTTTCTCAAGCATGGGTAGAATCAAAGTTAGACCCATCTACAAAAAATAAGAAAGGGTTTATGGGATTAGGGCAGATTGGAGAAGGTGCTATAATAGATTATAAAAAAGCTAATAAAGTTTCTGAATTAGATCCATTTAATCCTCAAGATAATTACAATGTCCAGAACTGGTATATGAATAGGATATATAATTCTGAATGGGTTGATAAACCAAATCAATTAGATGATGTAAGATTGGCAAAAACTCTAGCAGGGTATAGCTTAGGGCCTAAGAAAGCTGAAAGATGGTTTACTAAATTTAAAAACGCAGGAAAAGATATCTATAATTCATTTGACTGGTTAGATGATTTACCTGATGAGACTAGTAAATATATTAAGATGATATTACGGGGAGAAAATACGGAGAAAAGACCACGTGTTCAGGAGTTTATTAAAGATGCTTATACTAATGATAAGTATAAATCAATAAAAGATCTTTACTTTAAACGTAAAGGTGGTGAAAATAAAATAATGAAAATATATAGTGACTATATAAATGGAAAAGTAGTAGATAAACAAAGTGAAAAAATATATGATAAACTAAACCGGATATATTTAAAAGATGCAAGAAAGGAAGGGATGAGTGTTCCTAATTATATTATGACTTATCTAGCAGATGATTCTTAAACCTTAAATATTAGTGAATCTCCTTAATTATTTGTATATTAATATTATAATATGAGCAAAGTGAATTTAAACAAAATAAGTGTAAAACAACCAGGCGGACAGATGATTCCACAACAACCTGGAATGAGAAATCAAACACAACAAGTTGATCCTAGAGTACAACAAGTTACTGAAATGATCTCTATGTCTGTGAATGATGGAAAAGATATTGTTGATGTTATATTAGAATTGACTCAACAACAAGTAGATCAGCAACTTATAGCTCAAGCACTTATGATGGGAGGAATGCAACAAGAAGATGTTCAAACTGTATTTGAACAAGTGGCAGTAAAAGCTGAACCACCTGGTCCTTCCAACCCATCTGAAGTAAATGCTAATCCACAATTATTAGCAAGAAATGAAGAACTAGAATCTCAACCGGTAGATTTATTAGAAGGTATGGAAACTGATCCTTTTGCAAAGTCAGGTATAGAAATTAAAAAAGAAAATAGAGGAAAGTTTACTAAATGGGCTAAAGCTCGTGGTATGGGTGTACAAGAAGCTGCTAGAAAGGTTTTAGCTAATAAAGATAATTATCCTCCATCTGTAGTAAAGATGGCTAATTTTGCACGTAATGCAGCTAGTTGGAAAAAAGAAGAAGGTGGTGAACAAGAAGAGTTCAAACCACATTTTATGTATAAAGGAGAAAGAAAAATAAAAGCTAATGATGTAGCTACTCACTTAAGACTTAAAGATGCAGGCTATGGTCATGAACCACCAAAAGCTCAAGGTGGAGGTAGCATGGACTATACAGAACAAATGAGATTAAAAGAAGGTTCATATAATAAAGGTAGAGAACATATTTTAGATCCTAGATTTAGACAATTTGGTGGTAGTGGTGAGCAAATGGAAAGTGGGCTTAGTAATCTAGCTGCTGGTACATATGCAGCTTATAAGGCGGCTGAACCTTATATGACTGTACAAGATGATGATGCCCAATGGCAAAAATATTTAAAAAATACTCTTAATCCAGTATATACACTTGATAACCTTTTACAACTATCTAGTATACCTGCTAATTTGATTAGAGAAAGTATAGAAGGAATAGGTGGAAAGGGAGATGGAAAATTTAATGCGGGTGATATTTTACCAGATGTATATAATACTACCATTATGGATGAGAATCCAAACAATAAACTGGTTTCTGAAACATTAGATATAGATAATTTCTTGGGTGCTACAGCAACAGATATGGCATTAGATCCTTTAAGTTATGTTGGTGTAGGAGTACTTAGAAATCTAAGTAAGACTGCTATAGCAAAACTTGGTAAAAAATTTCCACAACTACTTAAATATTTAGAAAAAATTCCAAGTCCAGCTGCAGGAGTAGTAAAACGAGAAGGTGGTGACATAAGAACTCCCAGCTTTTTAGAGTGGTATCAAGGTGGTGGAGGTACAGATGTAAGTCAAAACTTTATTGATAAGGATACAACTACCAGTGGTGGTGGAATAAATTTAAGTGATTGGAATCAAAGAGCACTATTAGCTGGATCAACTAGTAATAATATATTATCAGATGCTATTTTTACTGGAGCAGATATTTATAATGAATTATTTTCTGGAGAAAGAGGAGTTAGTGGTTTACAGAAAGGAGCTTTCCGTGGATGGGATGAGAAAGCAAAGTATAATAAAATGATAGCACCTTTATATTATGATTATGATGTTAATGTAGATACTTCTGATGAAAATGTTAATGCTTTAGCAGCTTATTATAAAAAGGTGGGTGAAAATACAATAGCAGAAACAGAAGCTAATCAAGCAGCAGCAGATGCTGAGATAGCAGCAACATATGAAGGAATGGATTTAGATGGAATAGACTTAGCTAGTGTTCTTAGTGGAAGACCTGTTGTAACGGCTAAGACTAAGCAAGAATCTATAAATCCTTTAGATAAAGATGGTGATGGTATTCCAGATATGGTTGATATTGATGGAGGAGATGGTTCAGGTATAGCACCTAAACAATACGGAGGTAGTAACTTTAATCCATATGATCCAGATTTTGATATAGCTGATTACATACAACAGTTTTCTCAAACAGATTATATGAGAGATACTCAAAATGTAGCTGATTCACAATTACAACAAAAATTTCCTAATTTAGGCTCTACACCTCAACAAGTACAAGATCAAGAATTTCTAAATAATTTAGCAACTCAAGCTGTAAATCAAAACATTGACAATGAAGAAGAGGTAGTGGTTGAACCTACTGTTGACGAGTTATGGGATGCAGTTATTAAACCGGAAGTAAATGTATCAAATAAACTAGAAGGAACAGTGAATAGAGTTATGGATAGCAATCTAATGAGAGGGTTTAGTAGTTTATCAGATTCTGCAGTTAAAGCAGCTGGATTTGCTAATAGATTATATGATCAAAAAGAGGCTGATAAAGCTTTAGAGGATAGAGCAGATGCTCTTATGGCAGATAATCTCTTTGCTACTGTAACTAGTGATGCAGGTGATAAAGGTAATTGGAAAACAAATTTGGGATCATTGCGTAGTACAAAAGATAGAATTACTGGTTATGATGAATTTTTTCAACAACCCAATCTAAGATTTGCTCAAAGGGGATTAGAAATAGAAGTAGATCAAAATTTATTAACGGAATTGATAGCAGCAGGTGCTGATATAGAAATATTATAATTATGGCTAAAATTAAAATAAATAAATTACCTCAAGGGTTTGAATTAGTAGACGGTAAAGTAAAAAGAATTTCCAAAAAAAGAGATGGAGGTTATGTAACTGGTGATCAAGCAGATTATGGGTTAGTAACAACTCCTCAAGAATATTATGGCCAAACTAATTTTAATAACAATGAAGATAATGATGTAAGATACAGTTTAAGTAGAGTACCAAGAGAAGATGCAAATGTAGAAGCAGAAGGAGGAGAAACTGTATTAGCTGATTTAAATAGTAATGGTCAATTTGGTTTATATGATATTAAAGGTCCTAGACACACTAGTGGTGGTGTACCTATGTTTTTACCAGAACAATCCTTTATATATTCTGATACAGCAGCGTTAAAATTTAATAAAGATGAGATGGCTGAGTTTGGAATAGAATCAGGTAAAAGAAAAACTCCAGCAACTATATCTAAAAAATATCCTCTTAATCCTTATCTAGGAGCTATAAATGATCAATATGCAGATGATATTTCTACACTAAGTGCAGAACTCATGTTAAAGAAAAATATGAATAACTTGTCTAAGTTAGCTTATGGACAAGAACTTAAAAAGAAATTTGAAGATGGAGTGCCTTTAGCTGCATATCCATTCTTAGATTCTAAAGGTATAGACCCTTTAGAATTTACTGCTCAAGTAGAAGAAATATCTAAAAAACAAGCTGAAATAAATGCTATAGCAAGTTTACCCCCTGATCAACAACAAGCTATCATGATGTTACAAGAAATATTAGCACAAGCAGAACAACAAGCTTCAAATAATATGGATATGAGTTCTGGTCCTCAAGCTGGTTCTCCTGGTCAAGAACAATTAACTATGGCTAATAATCAATTAGGTCAAGATTTAATGGCTCAAAGGGGTGGTCAAACTGCCAGTAGCTATGCTAAAGAGCAGGGATTAGGATGGCCACAAGATGTTAAAGATCCTGTATTTAATAAAAAAACTAAGGAATGGGAATTTGATGATGGTACTCCTTCATTAAGTAAAAAGGAAGCTACTAAATTATTTTCAGACTTTAATTCTGGTCAACCCATAGAAGATCAGTATAAGATAACTGTTAGTGAAGAAGTGACAGGAAATGATGTAAGTGCAAATATTGAAACTAATGTCACAGAAGGGAAATTTATTAATCCTTTACCTAAAAAACATGAACAATACCAAGCTTTTGAAGATGCAATTGCTAGAGGTAATGTACAAAAAATTGTACCAAACTATAATCCTTCTAAAAGAAAAACGGAGTATACACTTATTGAAATAGTACCTAATCCACTTGATGCTCAACCTGAACTGGTTATGGTTGATAGTGCAGATACAAGTGCTGGTACAGGAGATATGATAAATATCTATGATGAAGATCAAGAAAAGATAATGGGAGTAATAGAAGGATTTCCTGATGCTAAATTTAGAAGAGGTATATATTCTAGTTTACAAAGAAGAGAAAATCAAGCTGGAGCTGGATCTAATAGTTATGGTTATGATTTATCAGGTGAGGAAGCTGCAAAGGATTTTGAACTTAGATGGGGTGATGCATGGAAAGGTGGTCAATTTGAAGGAGCTAATGGTGAAATGATTACTATTCCACCTGTAGAAGGATTTGATTATTCTTTATCAAAAGATGATCCAAAGTATAAAGAACAATGGACAGCAGTTCAAAATAATATGCAGGCTATTGATAATGCATTTAGTGCTAAACATGGATTAACTCCAAGAGATATATTTGCAGGACAAAGAAAAGGAGAAAAGGTTGATGGATTACTAGGATTACATACCCATAGTATAGATAGAAGATATCTAGGTAAACCAGGATCAAATGAATTAACAGCATCTTTAGAAGACCCTATAAACGCAATACCTGGATTTACACCACCTCCTGCAATACCTCCTAAACCAGAACCATGGTTACAAGATGTATTAAATATAAATGCACAAAATCAATTAGAGAATCCTCTAATATTACCGGTAAGACCAAAATTACCTAGACAAAAAATAGACTATGTATTAGATGATTGGACAGGAAAAGTAAATAATATTAATGCAGCTTTAAATTCTAAACTACAACAACTAGGAGCATTTGCAGGTAGATCTGGAGTAATGGGAGCTGATATAGGTAAAGCCGTAGAGTTAAGTGAGAATGCTATAAATACAACTAATCTTAATAATGTAGGAATAGTTAACCAAACAGCAGCTCAACAAGCTAGATTAGATATGGAGAACAATCTACAAAATCTTAAATTAAGAATGGATGAAGATGATGGAACTAACTTAGCATTACAAAGATTTACAGATTTTAAAAATTGGGATACAACAAAAAGTGCTGAGTTAATGAATAGCTTAATTACTAATCAGGCTAATACATATAATCTAAATAGAACTAAAAAACCACAATATGTGATAGATCCAACAACTGGTGGATTAAGTACGTGGACAGGTGATAGTAGAGCTTTTGCACAAGCTGATCAAACATCTGAAGAAGAAAAAAGAAGAGACAAGATTTTTGAAACATGGAATTGGTTAGATACAAGAGGTATTCAAGATGATGATAAAGATAATTATATGAAGTATATACTAGGGGATTATACTAAAAATGATACTGATGATGATGAATTTGAACAATATGCAGGACCACCTAGTGTAGTTTCTAAAAATCCTCCCAATAGTTATTTTAATCCAGCAGCAAACGTTGAAACACGAAGAGGTAGAGAAGTAAAAAAACTAAAAAAATCAGCATATCCTTATTGGATGTCAGTAGGAAAAATGGGACGCTAAACGTTAAAGGTTTACTTTAATAGATTGGTAAACTTAATAAATTATATTAATTTTGAATTATGGCTACATATATAAAAGGACACAAGAATTTTTATCCAGATATTAAACCCTTTACACCAGACTATAAATTTCTGTCTGCAACATTGGATGCACGTCAGGCTATTTATGATCATAACTGGAAAGCTCAAAATGATCTATATAATAGAGTAGTATATTCTGATCTAACTAATCCTAATAGTATAGAATACCAAAGACAATTTACTGAAAAATTAGGTCCACAATTAGAAAAAATATCTGGGTTAGATTTATCTTTACAGCAGAATGTTGAATCTGCAAAATCTGTTTTTGCACCATTCTTTCAGGATGATACTGTTGTATATGATATGGTATGGACAGGCAGATTTAATGATTCAGTTAAAGAATATAATCAATTAGCTAGCAGTAATAAAGAAGAAGTTAGACAATTAGCTAGTGCAGATGTAGGATTACAGAAGTTAGACATAGACAGAAGGAAATTTATGAATGCTGGACGTGATGAAATACTTAATCAACCACTACCAGAATTAGTATTAGATGCAGATCTAGTTAGAAATGCACAAAAATTTCTATCTGAATTAGATCCTGAACTTACTATTACTATGCCTGTACCTAATCTAATTGATACAGGAAAAGTAGATAAAAAGGGTAATCCAATATTTAAAGAAGATAATAAGTGGATTATTACTCAAACAAATGGATCTTTAATAGAAGGAGCAGCTTATGAACAAATAGTTAATTCTCTTTACAATGATCCTAGAGTTACAAAATATTATGATGCTAAATCTTATGTACAAGCAAATATGTTTGCTAGAGAAGCTCTAGAAAGTGGTCAGGTAGCATCAGAAGATCAAGGACTACAATTGTGGGCAAGTGAAACCATTGCAAGAATAAAAGCAAAAAATTTAGAATATCAAGGTGAAGCAGAATATGCTGTTAGAAAAGCAAACCAAGTAAATATTAATTGGTCTAATTATGCTGAATCTAATGGAATAGTTCCGGGAAGTTTAGATGAACAAATTATGCAGAATAATTTAGATCAAGCTGAGCAGTTAGAAGCAGAGTTAAATAGATATCTTAATCAAAATACTTTTGCTGATAGTGATGATCCAGATAACATGGCTACATATAATAAAGCAGCCACTCTTTTAGCTAACTATAATATGGATATGGATATGCGTACAGCTGCTAGACAATTTTCTCAAAGAGGAATGAAAGTAGAGCAAGAGGTAAATGAATATAGTTTAGCTGAGTATGAATCTAGGTTAAAAAGGAATGAAGCTAGCCATAAGTATAGATTAGATAGTAAACTGCAGGATGCTAAATATAACTGGGAGATGTTATTAAAAGGAGGACCTGGAATGGGTTTGAACTGGGGTGGAGTTACACAGGAATATACAGGAGCAGGATCAAACTTTACAGTAGATGAGGGTGGAGAAATAATATTAGAAAATGATTATACTGCCTTAGATGCTTTAACAATGGAGAAAGATTTTAATATACTCCAAAATGAAATGGTTAGTATGCTACCTGATATGATTGTTGATTCAGGGAAATATGATGCTGATGAAGATGGACAATATACTATACCTTTAGTAAGTAATCCAGATCCAGATAATGACAGCGATTGGTATACAGGGGATATTGCTGGTATAACTCAAATATTAGGAACAAGAGTAAAAGATGATGATGATTTAGATACTGATCAGTTTGAATATAGAGATGCTATTAATAATGTATTTGGAGAAATGCAAGACTACTACAATAATACCTGGGATGTACATAATGCTGATCCTAATAAAACAGGAGACCAGACTCTTTTTAATAGTATTCATGAAAGATTATTTGGCGGTGGAGCTGGTGAATTACCTGGTTTAGCTAAAAGGTTTCAGTTATACAATCAGGCAGTTACACTATCTGAAGAGGATAAAACTAATAAAATAAACACTATAAATGCTTCTCTTTTAAAAATAAGTGAAAATGATTTAAACAGTGTTCAACATGATATCAGAGAGGTATATGGTAGTGGATGGGTACCACCATTAGATGACAATGGAAACTTCATGTCAAAAGATGCATACATGAAAAAAATGTATAAAACAATTGAAGAGGCAGTATCTAATGGGGAGCTAGATCCAAATCAGGATATAGATGAAAAATGGGCAATTGATTTTGATCTAGTAGATGATAATGCTGTGCAAACAGTACCACTGCCTGGAGGAGGATTTGCTGTACTCCCTGTATTAGGACAATTAGATAGGGATCAAATAGATTTCCATTCAGCTAAAGTTTATGATTATTTCTATACAAGATTAAATGAACTAACAGCAAACACCTCTTCAAATACTTATTATAATAATTCACGTGGTATAACTTCAACAACTGGTGGAAGTAATATTTCATTTAAACCTAGTCAAAGTATTACATCTAATTTAAATCCAGCAGTAGGAACTGATAAGTTTATGTTTCTAAAGATTATGCAAGAACAAATGAAAAGTGATTTAGCAAGTGCAACTGGAGGATCTGGTTTTGTGGGATATACATCTAAGGATGTTAAAAATTTGTATGAAATAGATAGTGATCAAATTGATTATACTGATAGAGATAATGTAATAGCAGGATGGATTTGGGACAAAATTATAACTAATCAAGCTTCTTTAGGGGATAATAGTAAGACTGCATTTAAAACTACATTCTTTTCAACTTGGGGACCTGAAGTATATGGTGAAAATAATAAATTAGCAAAGGACCCATTAGCAGCTTATCAATTTTCAAACTTTGATGACGCACTTATAAAGGCAATTACTAATGACAATACAAACTATCCTATAATAAATGGAGATAAAGCAACCAAGGCAGATATTCAAAAGGTTTTAAATACTGGATTTACATATCTATTTCCAAGAGCATCTACAATTTCTGCTAATCCAGCTAGTTACAAAAGAACAGACCAAGGAAGTTGGTTAAAACAAAATTTAGTTATGAGTAAAAATAATATATTTAATGACAGCGTAGCTAATGTAAAAGGTTACTTTAAAAATAATGCTCCTCATGGAAGAGTGAAGGCACAACTAGTTGGAAATAATGTGATAATATCAGGAGCTGTTCATGTATATCAAAAAGATGCTAGTAAATATCCAAATGGATATAGCGTTGAGCCATTTCCAAAAAGACAATTAGATATGAATAGTGGTGAAGAATATTATGATTATGTAATGAAACTTTTAAATGGTCAAAAAGTAAAAAATAATGCAGCATATAAAGCAGCTAGTAATGCAGCTATTGTAAACAACCAATAAATTAGGACATGGAGAATAATGATGGACAACCTTTATCAGTTAAATTAGCTGAGGAAAAAATTAGTGGCAGTCTGACTAATCAGGCTAGCCCATATATTACTGCTGAATCATTATTTGATACACAACAATATGGTCCTGATTTTTTAAACATGGCTGATCCAGCAGGTCTTTTAAATGTAGATAGATATACTCAGGATATGTTTAAATACGGACCTGAAGTTCTTGCTAATCTAACAGCTCCAGATCCTGGTATAGTTGATATAGGTTATAATCCTAGTAAACCAAGATTAGAAGATCTCTCTATTACTGATCAAATAAAAAACTGGACACCTACTGAAAATCCTTTAGAGCCTCTTCCAACTATATATGGAAATATTAAAGAGATGGGTTTTGATAGAGCCTACGCTCATCCTAAATTTAATGAATTAGGCTTCACTCCTTATGCAGACACTGAATCATACTATAATGCTAATAGTAGCAAGTTAGATGATTTAACTAGAGCTTATAATCAATTTGGAAGTCAATTTGGGACTGGTCTTACAGCAGCATGGAATAGTATAGCAGATATGTTTGATGGTGATGGTTATATAGATTCTCCAGATTTAGAGGGAGCATATGCTATGGAAGATGCTATGAGAATAGGATCTACTAGTAGAGGAGGAGCTTTTGGTACTTTAACAAATGTTGGATTAAGTTTTGGTTATACTGCAGGTATTATTACATCTATTGCAATAGAAGAATTAATATTAGCAGGTGGTTCAGCCGCATTAGCTTCCACTGGTGTTGGTGCTCCTGCAGGTGCAGGTGCATTTATAGCAGGTACAGGTAGAAATTTATTTAGAACTGGTAGAGCTATAAGTAATCTTTTTGATATAAAAAGATATGGTAGTGCATCTAGAGCTTTAGTTAAAACTTTAAATAATGTAAATAATGCAAGACAACTAGCTAGAGGAGGACTGGAGGTTGGTGGTAAAATATTTGCACCAGAAGTTACTTATGCAATTAAAAATTGGAAGACTACAGGAAATACTGCACAGAATATAATGAGCTTTATGAAGAGTGGAGAGAATTGGGTATCTGCATATAGAGATTTTAGACAAGTAAATTTAGCTTTAGCAGAAGGAAAACTAGAAGCAGGAATGGTAGAGAATAGAGTTAGAGAAAATCAATTAAGATATTTAGCTCAAGAAAATCCTGGAGAACAAGTTACTGCTGATCAATTAGCAGATATAGAAGTTAAGTCTAGAGAAGCAGCTTTTAGAAGTCAAATGCAAAATACTGCTATTATTTATTTTACTAATAAATTATTATTAAGAAGTGCTTTTGGAGGATGGAGAAGAGCTGCATCAAAAAATGTAACAGATAAGATATTTAGAACTAATCCTTTAAGAGATGCTGTAACAGGAAAAGCATTAAAAGGAATATATAGACAACAAAGTAAGTGGTTATTACCTGCATTAGGTCAAAAAATAGCAGCAGCTGGTTTTAGAGGAGCTCCACGTGTATTTGCAGGTGCAATGTTAAGATATGGTGCAGGAGGTATTGGTGAAGGTATACAAGAAGTTACGCAAGAAGCAATTGCTGCAACCAATGAAGGATATTATGGAGCATTATTAAGAGAACCAGGTTCCGGAGCTAAACATCTATACGGTTCTTTTGCTATGGACGGTGTTAAAGATCAGTTTAGTGCACAAGGATTTGAAACATTCTTATCAGGATTTTTAATGGGTGGTATGGCTGGACCATATCAACAAGTACTTTTCCAAGGGTTTCCTTATTTATATAGTAGAAGAAGTAAAAATTCCAGATCAGATTATGATTCTCAAAAACAAGCTGAACAAGAAGTGATAAATAGAGCTGTAGATCAAGCTAATCAAATGTCTCCGGGATATAATGGATCAGAAGCTTCTACCATAGATGTAATATTAGATGAAACTCAATTAATGGCATCTTTACAGAAGAATGCTTTAGATGGACAAAATGAAGCATTAAGTGCAGGAGATAAATATAACTTCTATAACCAAAGAAACTTTGCTCAGTTTGCTAATATTTATGATAAGTATCAAAGAGGTACTATTTCTTTATATGAAGAAGAACTAAATGGTTATAGTCAATTAACAGATGAGGAATTAGCACAAGCATTTCCTAAAAAAGATTATGGTTCTACTCAGAAAGTAAGAGAGAAAATTCTTAAACAAAAAGAATTAATCCAAGAGTATGGAGAAATGTTTGATAATAGGAATAATCCATTTAAAAAGAGATATGAGCCAAAATTATTTAAACCAGGTACAAGACAATATAGAGATGAGGTAGCTATGAAAAAAGCTTATAAACATATGGAAATGTTTTCAATGTTTACTCAAAATGCATTTAAAGATGCTGTAGAAAGAAAAGGTAAGATAGCACAAGCTTTAGAATCTGTACCTCTATTTGGTAAGATGTCAGCTAATGATATTAGTCCACTTTTAGATAAAGAAAGTTTAGAAACTGAACTTGACCGTTTAGATCAAGAAATTGAAGCAATAGAAGCCAATCTTCAAAATGAAAGTGGTTTATCTGAATTAGATAAGAAAAGAAATAAAAAGAATCTTAAAGATAAGAAAGCAAGAAGAAAACAATTATTAAAAATTAGTAAAGTTTATAATGCTAATCTAACTGATAAAGGATACTATGATAGACGTAAGAAGAAAAATCTAGAAGCATCTGTTAAAAGTTATCTAAAAACTTTAGCTAATGCAAATGGAACATTTGTAGATAATGATGCAGCACAGAATGCTATAAATGAAATTATAGATTATGCTACATTATCTCAAGATTCTTATATGTTTAATCAAACTATTGAATATTTATTAGATCCAAATAAAATGGAAGGTTTAATAGAAAGATCTGCTGAGTATTTTAAACAGGTGGGAGCAGCAAGAAACTCTTTAATTAAAGGACAAATAAAAGATTTAATATTAAATGAAAATCAAAATAAGTTATTAAATGAATTAGCCAAAGAGGATATATATTTAGATCCAACTGAGACAAGAGAGTTTTTAGAAACAGGAAATATTAATTTATTAAAAACTTTTATATATGCTGGACGCCAGTTAGATCCTGCCGTAATAGAAGATTTAGAAATAATAATGAAAATAGTAAATCCTATTCTAGATGTATATATCCAAACTACTACTCCAGTACAAGAAGAAACAGCTGCTGATGTTGTAGATGAATCTGTACAAGAAGTTAAAGATACTTTAGATGAGGCGGGTATACAACAGATTGTGTTAAAAGATTCTTATCAATCTCCTTTATTACAAAAAATATTAGATAAACAATTTAGAGAGTACCAAGCTAATACATTTGGTGAAGACTTGATGGATTTTAGTAAGTGGAAAGAAGGTCCTGAAGGTTTAAATATTAAAGAAGGATATGATGCTATAAAAAGAATATGGGCTTCAGGTTACCAAAGATTTAGTCCAGAAGGGCAAATAATAACTTTTAAACCAAATCAAACAGAAATTGATGACGAGGTAGGATTTCAAGATTTTATAAATAATTATGCAGATGATAGTCCAACTGTAAGAGATGTATTACAAGAATTAGAAGTTAATCTTTCTATATATAAAACAGTTAAGTCAGCTCCAGCATCTAATATTATACAAGATGGTTTAATAGTTGACTTACAAAAGAGAGTTCTTGATCCAACTAATGAAGATGAAACTACTACCTATGTTTTATTAGATAAGAATGGTAATCTTATTAATAATAGAATGAAACAAATTATTGGTAGTAATGCTTCCGGAACCTTTACTGATATACGAAATGCTCAAGATGCTTTTGAATTATTAGAGAGAGAAGGTTCTGATGGAACTACATTTAAATTTGGTGGATTAGTATTAAGCAAAGGAGAAAGAATAGTAGATGAAGCGGGTAATGTATTTAGAGTTAATACTAATGCTGCAGGTAATCAGAAGAATCCTTCAATTATTTATTTAGTTCCAGAAGCAGAATATAGTCAAACTAGATGGTGGTCAAATAGTGAAGCAGCTAGAGAATTTGGTGCAGTAAAAGAAGAAGATTTTATTGGAAGATATAGAGTCATGGAAGAAATAAAGGTTCCTGAGTTAGGAAATAACTTTGCCAAACTACCTCCTGATGAAACTATTAAAGCATGGCCACATACTAATGCAGGTGAAACTAGAGATCAAGCTAATGATAGATTAGAAATGATTATGAGTAATCTAACTCCTCAAGAGATCCAAGAATTAAATATATTTATAAAACCTAGCGTGGCTAATACCAATACCTATTCATATCAGGTTCCTGGAGAAGCAAACCAATTAGAAAAGCTTCCTAACCCTTATATAATTAATAAAGGAAATGACTATACTATAGGAATACAAATGGTTGATCCAGTAGTTATAACTAAAATGAATGCACTTCTAGGACAAGCAGAAGGAATAAATCTTTTAGAAGAAAGTGCAAATGGAATTTTTGCTTATTTCCCTAGTAATCAATTTGAATTTGTAGATGGTAATGGAGTTATAATAGATCCTGCGTCAATGGATGCAAACTTTATGAATAGTACTATGTATCTAGAAGGTATTGAATATAAAGGAAATACAGAGAAAGAAAACCTTGAAATAGTTAGAAGAGCTTTTGCTACAGGACAAGCATTACAAGCTGCAGTACAAAAAGAAATAGGAGAAACACCTACAGGAGATATAAAAGTTGGTAGATTACCAGATGGTTTAAGTATAACAATCTTTCAAGGATTTCCTAACTATACAAAACCTAGTGCATTTACTGAAGTAGGTAAATTGCCTTTTGGAGCAGATGGAACAGGGAATGCATTTTTAGTATTAGATGTAGATCCACTAAGCTTATTACCTACACCTATAACCAATTTAGAAGGAGATGCTGAGATAGAATTAATTAGTCAAGTGGAAGCTGGATTAAAGAAGCAAGGATTAATGAATGAAGATGGCTCTCTTAAAAATATTAGTAATAGATATAATGTTGTAGTAAAAGATCCAAGTGGATTGTATACAGTAGGAACATCTACAGTAAAAGAACAACCAGTAGCAGATTTGGATGTAATATTAAATGATTATATCAATATGGCTCAAAAAGTATTAGAGACTAATGTTACTAAAAAGGGACAGAAAACAGAAGTAAAAGATCAGAATATAGCAACTGAGTTTAATAAACAACAAAGAGATAAATTATTTATTACTTCAGATGTAAAAGGTAGACAGTTTTACTTAGAGGTAACTCCTTATGGTAGTATAAGTTTAAAAGCTAAAGATAAAGTAACAGGTCCAAAAGCACAGTTAACAGGTGTACAAAAATATGAACAACTAGGTAAGACAGCGTATTTATATAATCAAGACTTTAGTAGAGATGATAGAGGGGATGCAGAAATAAATTCTACTGTAATATTTCAAAAGTTAGTAGATAAAATTAATGCACAATTTGATGAACCTATTATTAGTCTTAAAAACTTTAAAGTATCTATTGCAGAAAATGCACCATTAGAAGATTTCTTAGTAAATCTTGAAACTGCATTAAATCCAAATCAATTAAGAAAAGGACAAAAGATATTAATTAATGTTGAAGCAAAGGTTGGTCAAAGTCAAAGAGATAAAGGAGTGATTATTCAAACTCCTATATCTACACCACAAGCAACAGCAGAAGCATTAGAAAGATTACAAGATAAAGTTGAGGTTGCTGAAGTAGTAGAAAAAGAAGTATTAGAAGAAGGAAAACAATTAACTAAAGTATTAGAACAAATAAAAAATCTAAAAGAAGAGATTAGTTCTAAAGTAGAACCTAAAGATAGAAGGAAAGCTTTTAAAGAAAATAAAAAATTACAAGCTCTATATAAGAAAAGAGATGAATTAAGAGGTGCTAATAAAATTATAGATGGTCCTTTACTTCAAAATGATATAGAGGATATAGCAGTATTTACTGAATGGGCACAAACTAACTTACCTGAATTTATTAATGTAGAAGATATATCTGTTTTAGGTAGTAACCTTTTAACAAATGGTAGACGTGTTGGTGCTTTTGTTATAGACATAAATGATTTAGCTGGTGGGTTAGACGTAAAAGGAACTATATATACTGGAGCCAATAGTCCATTTAGATATCATGAGGCATTTCATGGAGTATATAGAATGTTACTTACTCCTGCTGAACAAGCAAGATATTTAAGAATAGCTAGAAAAGAAAAGAGAGCTGAACTAAGAAAAGAAGGAAAGAGTTTTGAAACTGAATTACAAAGATTCAGAAACTCTGCAGATATATATCAAAATATGGGCAGAGAAAGATTAGAGAGAGAATATTTTGAAGAGTATTTAGCAGATCAGTTTGAATTATTTAAAACAGATCCAAGAAATACTAAAACAGAATCTGTTGTAAAATCTTTATTTACTAGAATTATAGAATTTATAAAAGCTATTCTTAATGGCTTTAGAAGAAATCAATTAAATACTTTATTTGAAAATATTGATTCAGGTAAATACCAATCAGCTCCTATGACTACTAATGAGTTTACTACTTTAGGAGCTACAATAGAAGCTAATAAACTTATTCCTTATGCAATAGAAAGCAAAGAAGAAGGGGTGGGAGATTTATATATTCCTAGTATTATAGCAGAACCAATCATATCTTCTATGGCAGGAATCTTAATTGAAAGAAAATTTAATTTTGTTCCATCAGAAGAGAAACCTGCTTTTAATTTAGATGAAGAATTAGATATAATAGTAGATGAGTTTGCTGAATTATATAATGTAGATAGTGTAGCAAATAAAAAATATAAAGCTGATAGTAAAGAAAGAAAGACATTAGACTTACTTACTCAAGCATTTGAAGATTTTATTCCTCAGATAAAAGAGTCAGTAAATAAAATGATTGAAATAATTAATTTACAATCTGCTCAACAAGAAGCTAATAATGAATTCTTCCTGCAAAATGAAGGCGTAAGAAATATTTCTCAGTATGGTAAAGAAGCTTACATGACTGGAGGATTTGATAATCTATCTAATAGGCTTAGACAATATATAAGTACAGTTACAATGCCTGCCACTGATTACTTTGGAAATACAGAATTAGCAGATGGAACTCCATTTGTTCAACCTGTAAATGCTAATCAAGTATATAATGGATTATTAAAATCATTACAAGGTTTATCAGATCCATTAGCAATGATACAGAAAATGCAACTATTTGCTGATACTAATCCACAAACTAAAGCTGTAGTAGAAAGTATTTTTGAGTCTGCTGGTTTAGTACCTTTAACAGAAGAAGGAGAAGTAATTAATGAATTACCTCAACAATTAAAGAATCCAGACTTTTTAAATAAAGTTCTAAAAGCCTTTACTAACTTTAGAGTAGAATGGTATTTCCAACAAAGAGATAATTTAGGTAATACAATAATTCATTCTGCCTCTCAACGTGATGATGCCTCTACACAATTAGACAATTGGAGTGAAGCATATACTAATAAATTACAAGTATGGGCAGAAGATCCTAGAGAAAAATCTAAAGCTCTTAAAAGCTTAATTAAACTAAAAAATAAATTAAGATTAAAAGATCAAAAAGTAAGAAATAAAACTCTTAATAAAGAGGCTTCTGAATTATCACAAGAATTATTTGAGGCAGTAGGTATTAGAGTAAGTCCAGGTTATATGAGGTATAGTTTATTAAAATCTAGAAATAATCATTATAATGATCAAATAGTAGAATTAGGATTTTATCCTAATGCTGAAGGAATAGTTTATGAAGATATTAATGTTTTTCAAAGCTTAATTAATAATGGTCAAGATATTTTTGATAGAACTAATGAAGGAGCTTCTAGTAGATTAAAACGTATAGCTTTAAATAATGCTACATTTGATGAAACTATTGGAGCAACTGTATTTAGAAATTCAAATGGTGATTTAGTTAATTCACATCAGGTCCCTACTTATCATTTGACTAAAACGAAGGAGTTAAACTCTGCTCAAGAAAGAAATAAATTGAAAAATGATCCTTTCCTTTCTAATAATTATTTATTGAATTCTCAGGCATTTAATAATCTAGCTGATAATAATCAAATAAAAATATCTAGAGTATCTGGTACAAAGGTATTAGATCAATTAAGTACAGAATTAGATAGTTCAATGAGTAATGCATTAAAAACTATGGATTATGGTAAGTATACTCCAGGTGAATTTATGACTAGTAATATTAATTTATATTTAGCTAATTTAAATTATATAACAAACAGACTTAGTAGTTATGTAATGGTTAAGGATGAGGTATCTGGAATTGAAACTCAAGTTGCTATATCTCCTATGTTAAATAGAGTAATAGAATCTTCTAATACAGGAGATCTAACTACATTAGCAGTTATTAAAGCAGTATCTAAAGTTAATGGAAAAGATGTGATTACAGATGAAGCATTAGATATATTCTATAACTTTGTAAAAAATGAGTATGATAGAATTAGAAGAGAAAGTTTAGCAGATCCACTTACGTATAATAAAGTAGGATATAATTTACAAGACACTAATAATCCGGAAGCTCCTTTAAGAGCTTTTACATTTAGTAATAATGCAACACTATTAGATTCTGCTACTAAAATAGCATTAGAGGGAGAAGCTGTATCTACAAACGCAGTATCTTTTGAACAAGCATTAAAGAACTCAAACTTAAGTGTTGCTCAATTTAAAACACAATTAAGAAAAAAATTAGGTGAACAATATAAATTATTTAATGACCTTATAGATGCAAATAATATACGTGATAAAATAGATAAAAGAATAAGAAGAGGATTAAACCCTAATAATGAAGCTGCACAATTATCTCAAAGTCAATATAACCTAAGAAATAATGATGAGCAATTTAATCTTAAACAAATATTTTTAAGTAATTATGCCAATGTTAAATCTTTAAATGAGTTATTATTAGGAGATCAGGCAATTACACTTAAAAGTTTTACAGATAAAGGTAAGAGGGCTAAAGGACAAAATGGTTCTGGATTAACAGCTTACTCTCCATTCACTAATCCACAACAAGGGATTAATCATGCAACAGATAAAATTAATCTAATTACATTAAGTGAACCTCAAGGAGTATCAGCTTTTAGTAATAATTCTATTGATAAAGCAGATGCACAAATGTGGATGACTACTAAAGCATTCAGACATTTCTGGTTTGGATTTGGATTATTAAGTAATGCACAAGCAGCTGTGTTAGATAAAATTGAAGCAGGAGAAAAAATAGAATGGGGTGAAATATCTAATCTAGTCAATGAGGGAGGAATGATAAACTCTAAGAAACTAGTATACTTTGACGGAGACACTTTTATAAAAATGTCTGCTTTTGTTTTAACACCAGAGTTAACATCAATGAAAAATTCAGATGGAGTTTTGGTTGCTAAACCTAACTCTCTTCCATTACATAATTTAAGAGTTAGGCTAGAAGCTTTAGAAGAAGGAACAGAATCTGTATCTATTGCTGCACCTTTATCTGCACTTAAAATGTTACAACAAAATGTAGTTGCTTATCAAGAGTTAAATATGACAGAACAAGGCTTCTCTCAAGAAAGCACGCCTTTATCAGCTAAGAATATGAGACTTCAACAAATAAGTCCATCTAATAAACGTAAGATAACTGAGCTTAGTCAGATGAAAACACTTATTACTAACGAGCAATCTCCTAAGTCAGCAAAACAAATTAAAAGATATAATGAACTTGTAGCAGAAAGGCACAAGTTTAAATATATTAATAAAAGAAATTTAACATTTAATATTCCACAGGTACAGGCAGAAGCTCAAGAATTTTTATCTGCAACGGATAAAAAGATAACACCAAATTTAATATTGTTCTCTCAGTATGCAGTAACTTCTTTACAAGCTTCACAAAATAATTCTAACTTAATTGAATTCTTTAGTTTAGATCAATTTAATCAACCAAAATATGATTTAAATAATCCATATACAGTTGCAAAGTTTGAACAGTTATTTTTAACATACTTTAGCCAAGATGTATTTCAAGAAAAAATAGCAGGTACTTCTTTTGCATTAGCATCTTCTTTTGGTAAAAAGATTTATAGACGTGTATATAGCGTAGATAAAACTGGACAACCAGATAAACAAGAAGTAATTAGAGAAAATATAGCTCATAAAGATAATATAGCTATAGATCCAAGAATGGCAAGTGATTTAGTAGGAGTTAAAATTCCTAAAGAAGGTATAGTAATATTAGACCGTTTAAGATATAATTTAAAAGAATATGATCAAAATGGAAAATGGACAGGTCAAAGATATAGTGAAGCATTAATTCCAGCTCAATTTAAAGCAACTTATGAATTAATTGAAGGAGATAATAAAGAGATGCCTACTATGATTAGTGATATGTTCTCTGTACGTATCCCAAGTCAAGATAAGCATTCTGCACAAAGTGTAAAAGCAGTGGATTTTCTTCCAGTATTTTATGGTTCTTCAGCTATGTTTTCTGATGAGCTAGTAGAAGTATCTGGAGCAGACTTTGATATAGATGTAGCATATACACAAAGAAAAGATTTTTATGTTAAAGATGGAAAGTTTATAGAATATGGTAATAATTATGCTGATTATGTAAACTATGTTAACAAAGAAGTAAATGAACCAGGAAGTATATATAAATCTGCAATAAGATTATTTGATATACAAGGATCTTTAGTTGCAGATTCTTTGACAGATATTGAAGATACAAGAGCTGAAGAGGCTGGGTTTAGTAGAGAGGCTGTTAAAGCATTACAAGGTTTAGGATTACCTATTACTAAACAACAATTCAATGATTATATTAATAAAAAGGGTGTGCCTCCATATGTAGCTCCATTAAATAATGAGATTTTAGATCTAAGAAGAAGTTTAGTTAGTAATGAAAAAATGACATCAGGTAATAATCCTGTTGCCTATACTCCTGCTTCTTTAGATTTAATAAGACAGGGATGGGAAGATATATCAGGATTAGCTCCTTCTTTAAAATCAAGAGAGATAGCCGGTGAGCAGGATATAGATAATTTAGCAGGACAAACAATATCATTTACTAATAATAAAGGAGCATCAATTGGTTCTGTTGTTTCACCAAACTTATATTTGAGTTTATTAGTAGAGTATGAGATTAAAATAGGTGATGCCAAATTTGCTTTAGATAATAAACTATATGATACGTTTGCTGGAGCAGACACTACAGATGGAACTAGAAAGCAAGATATTATATCCTCTATAGTTACTATGATGACTGACAATGCAAAAGAATATTTTGTTGCTAAATTAGGATTAAATTCACATGCAGCTGGTATGTTAACTAATATGATAGCACTAGGAGTACCATTAGATACTTCATTATTACTATTAAATAATGAATTTATTCAAGAACAATATAAAGCTATTGATAATAGTGATTCAGACTTTACTCTAGGAATAACTAAAAGAGTAAGGATGGAAATTGATAGGTTGAACAAACCTAATAAAAAATTAACAGCAATACCTCCTACAAAGGACATACTTATAGGAGGTGTAGAGAATTATGCTGATTTATCTGCTGGTCAACAAAAAGGTATTATGGAAACCTTTTTAGATATAAATAGGATTAGAAGCTTTACATCAAAACTTAATAGTGTTCTGAGCTTAAATAATGGATTAGGAAAAGACTTTAATAGAATAGATAGTAGATTGGATGATATAGCTGATATGTCTTTCAGGGAATATGAAACTAACCCTTTACAACTTACTAAACCTTTATTCAATTTAGAAAGTATATTTGAAAATACTTATTTGGGTACTTTGAGAAATACTTTCTTAGAATTAACTAATAAATTATTACCAAATGTTTTTATCACAAGAACTTTAGGATTTAGAAAAATGGAAAAACAATTACAAGTCAATCTTAATCCACAACTTTTAGCATACAATCCTGATGTAGTTTCTAAAGTTAAAAAAGATCTATTAGGATATGTTACTATAAATGATTATATACAGAATAAATTAAATAATGATTCATTATCTATTGGCACTTTAAGTAATGATTTAATATATCCAAATAAATCAGATTTAAATGTTATAAATGCAGTAAAAAAACTTAGAGAAGTAGATCCAGGTAATTTCTTTTTAGAAAGCTTTATTACTACATTACCTGCACAGGCAAGACAAAACTTTTCTGGTATAAATTTAGTTAGAGCTAATACTTGGAGAAAATTAAATAGACTACAAATGTCTGATCTTCAAACTTCTTTTAATAAATTATACAATGATTTAAATACAAGAGGTTATGCTAAACAATTAATAGATTACGTCTTTGTAAAAGATGGTTTACAACTCTCACCTGGTAGTATCCTAGAAGCATTAAGTCCATATGTATTAGAAGATTATTTATCCCATATTCCTACTGTAAGAGTCAAATTAGAGGAAGACAAAATAACTGGATCATTTGTAGTTGAATATTTAAGTATGGCATCTAATCAAAATTTATTAGCAATAAAAAAACCTAAAGATGATGTAAAAGATATGCCAATTATCTATAAAGAATTTGGTCCAACTGATCCAGTAACAGGAGAAAGAAAAGCAATTACTTTTAGAAGCAATCCACAAGGAGAGGCGTCACCTATAGATTTAAAAGGATCTCCACTTCAAAATGGTATAGGATTTATTTTTGGACCGGTTCCTCTTACTGAAGATTTAAAAAAGGTAGAAGCTCCCAAACCTACTCTGGAAGACGTGCAAAAAGAAAGTCAAGGTTCATTTGAAAATGCTATAGCTAAGGAAATGCAAGAAAGAGGATTAAATAACCCATCATTTAACAAGGTTTATGATGGAGAAAACTTAGTAGTAGAAACACCAGATGGTTCAAAAGTTAATATAGATGATGTAGATGGTTTAGCAAAGATGGAAGCAGAATTTAGTAAAGCTACTGAAGAATTAGGAATAGAAGAAGTTGGAATAATAGATGATACTAATTTACCTCCTATATCAGAAGAAGTTCAACTTAAAATAGATTTATTAGAGGAAAGTGATCCAGCAGTTAGTCAACCAGAATTAACACAATTTTGGAATGATAATATAGAAAATGGAGAATTTTCAGAACAGGTAGAATTATTTAAACAACAAAATGATATAAATACTCTAGAAGATTTAGTAGATTTGTATGATAATAATCCTAATTCTTTCTGGTCAAGTCCTCAAGGAATGATAGAACAAATAAAAAGATGTAATTTATAGTTATGGCAAAATGTCCAAATAAAAATACGGTTAAATATAAAGCTTTATTAAAAGTTTATAAGACAGATGTAGTTACTACTAATGTAATTCAGAGTTGGCAACAGGCTACAGGTAGTGAAGCTATTCCTACTGTAACAGAAGCTGCTACATATGCTAATGAGAAAAAAGCTTTACATAGTTTAAAACAAAGAGAATTTGGAGAGGCCTTGTTAAATAATTTAGCAAGAGAAAGAATTATACATAGTTTCCAGGGTGCTTACTATATTAATAATACTGAGCAAGGTATTGATGCTATTAGACCAAGTGATGAATTAATTGAGTCTAATATTAAAAGACTTAAAAGATACTTAAAAATAAATAACTTACCAGAGTCTACAATAAAATTAGATAAAACACCTAAGACTTTTGCTGTCACTATTGATTCTTCTTTATTTTCAGTTAAAGATATGATAGAAAGTTCTAGATCATGGGATACCCCAAGAGCTAGACATGTAGTTCAACATTTAATGAGAATGTTTCCTAATGTAGGTGTGAAGCTTATGTCAGTAAATGAAGCACAAAAAGCATATGACTCATTGCCTCAATGGAAAAAAGCTAAAGTTCCTTTTAGTAAAATAGATTCATTTTTTGTAAATGATACAGCTGTCCTTGTAAAAGGGAGAGTTACAGATGAAAAGGCTATAGAAGAAATGCTACACCCATTTATTAATGCTGTGAAGGAAGATAATATTCCTTTATATGAATCTTTATTATCTGAAGCTAAAAGAAATTTTCCTGTAATGACTCAGCAAATAGAAGATGCATATAATAAGAAGAGAAGAGTTAATGCTGAAGAAAGAGAGATGGAAATAATAACTCAAGCTTTAGCTAGACATTTCAATAAGGAATATGAAGAAACACCAACTCAAGGATTTTTAGATAAGGTTAAAGATCTTTTAGAATGGTTCATGAATATAATTCAAAATTTAAATCAATATCTTACTGGTAGAAAAATACCAGTAGAATCAATAAATCCTGAAGCAAATTTATCTGATATTGCTAAACTATTGAATACTAGTGGAATAGCCTTTGAAATAAGAAGCAATCCAAATGGAAGAGTAATGTATAGTTTATCTTCAGGAAAACAACAATTAGTAGATCAAGCATTAAAAAGATCATTTACTGAACAACAACAAATAGTAATTAATAATCTTTTCCAAAATGTACAAGAAGCAAAGAATGAAGCTGATACATTATCTGGTAATAACCCAGGTTCATTTGTCAATAATCTAGTTATTCTAAATAAATCTGATAATACTTTTTATGATTTAAATAGTAATATGAAATATGAATCTGTTTCAGATGCTGTAGGAAATAAAAATCAAATTAGTCAAGAAATTCAGAATGATATAAGAACATTATTAGATGGGGTAGCTAGTCTTAAAAACTTTGAAGAAGTTGCTGACTCAATAACTAAATTAGATAGAGTACAAGCAGAGCAAGTATTTGAACAAATCAGAAATGATTTGCAAATTGTAATGGATCCTAGTGATATACTGATAACTAATGTGGTTTTATCTGATCCAAAATCTAAAATAGCAGGGATTGCAGATGTAGTAATAATAGATAAATTTGGTAAGATAAAATTAGGTAAATTAAATATCCAGACTGACTCACAAAGTGCTAGAGCAAATAAGATAATACAACTTCCTTTAACCAGTTTATTAATTAATAACAATGTTACATCTTTAAGTCAAGATGTTATGGATATGTTAGAGGTAAATCTTTTAAGAAGAATGGTTGAGAATATGGGTTATGATGTACAGATGGGTAACTATGATGTGTTTTCTATAAACATGATATCTAAAGATAATAAAATAGAATCAGAAAGTATAGTACCAAGACCACCTGGACAAAATTTAATATATGTAGATTATTTAATACCAGAAAATTTGTATGATATATCTGGAGAACAATTAGATAAAGAATTTGAGGCAGCAGATCCTAATGGACAATTATATGATACAAGAAAAGATACACAAGATTTAATAGAGTCAAGTCAATTAGATCCTTATGAAAGTCAACCTTTAAGTTATATATTTGGTGCAATTCAAGAATATAGAAATAAATTAGTTGACAAAAAAGAAATGTTAGCTAAAACTAAAGCTAATATCTCCATAGATAGGACCAAACCTGGGATACAAGAACAAATAGATCATACTCTTTCTATAATTAATTTTGCACTAATAGATCCTAATAATAATAAAGATGTTTCAATTGCATATACCCAATTACTACAGGATGCATTTAGACAAATGAAAGACTATAAAGAATATATTATTGATCCAGATAATTTAGACAAAAGAGAGTTTGTAAATTACTTACTTAATTTTTCAAAATTCTTGTATACATTTGAAGGATTATATGAACTACAAGAAGCGGGGTTTGAAGAATTAAATGCCACTCAAAGATATTTAATTAATAATATAAATGGTATAGTTACAGAATTATTAGGACCTTCATCAGGAAGACAAAATGGAAGACAAGGTTTAATTAACAGAGCATTATTTGATTATGTAGGACAAGTAATTTTAAATAATGTTTCTATGGGACTTAATGAAGGTGAAGAAAGTGTTATTCAAGATCATTCAGGTATGACCTTTACAGCTGCTGATATAGAAGATTTACTAACAGTAGTACCAGATATTGCTACAGGTGCAAGATTTATGAAGGATATAGCTACTAGTAGAGATGCCATATTATCTACATTAGATAAAGTATATAAAAGACAATGGTTAAAATTCTTACATAGAAAAGAAGCTACAGAAAAAAGAATTCTTGCTCCAATACAAAAATTAATAAAACTTCAACCAGGAGTTAAGGGTAATAGATTATATGATTTTATATTAAATTTTGAAGAGGATGGAACCTTATCAGAAAATGCATATGTTAAACCAATTGGTCAGCAATATTATAATTTGAAACAAAAGATAAGAGAGAAAAGTAGAGATGAAAATGGTGTACCTTTAATATATGCACCTGTATATGATTTAACTAAAGCTTCTAAAGAAGATATAGAATATAATAAAAAATTAGCTGAACTTAAATCAGAATTCTCACAGTTTACGAGAGGTGAACAAGTAGATGAGTCTAAGCAACCTGTAGATGGAGATTATCATAGATATTCAGAAGAGTTTAAATTAGAAAGAGCTAAGTATGAAGTATGGAATTCAAATGCTAGGATGTGGGAAAAACGTGATGGGGTAAGTGATTCTGAATATACCAAATATAGATCAAAGTATTATGAGTCTACAAGATATACAAAAGCATTTAGAAAGAATGGGGTACCTACAGGTCAAGTAAAACCTGATCAAAAATTTGAGTTTGTAAAACCTGAATATGTAGAAATAAGAGAAATAGCAGGAGTAGTAGATCCTAAGACAAGAACGTTTAGGGATATGAGAAGTGAAAAGTATAGAGCTATTATGGAACCTAAAGTAAATGATGCATTAGCTCAAGCACGTAGAGAGTTTTATGATATGTTTATTAAAGAATATGAACAAGGGATGTTACAAAAATTACCTAGATCAGAAAGAAATCAAATGTTAGGAAAAATACCTTTAGTAAGAGATAACGTTGCTTCCTTACTTAAAGATAATCCAGCAGGAGGATTATTTACTAGGCTCTGGGCTAGAGGAACTAGAAGTATAAAGAATATGTTTACCTCTACTTCAGAACAGAAAACTGTTGTAGTAGATGGAGGTAGAATGGTAGATACATTACCTATAATGTATACGGGTACTCCTAGAGTTGAAGAAAAGTTAAAGGCTTTAGAAAATCAAGTGACTGCACTTAAACAAGATTATAAGGATAGAAAAATAGGTATAGATGAATATGAAACACAGAGATCTTTATTAGAAGGTAAAATTGTAAAACAGAGAAGTCAACCTACAGCAGGAGAAGTAAATACAGATTTAGGAGCTAGTCTATTGTTGTTTAATGATATGGCTGAGAAGTTTGAAACTATGGGAGAAGTAGAAGGAACTATTAATGCTTTAGTAAAAGTAATAGAAAAAAGAGAATATTTACCAAATCAAATGAAATTTACTGGAGTACTAGATAAGGTTATTCCAAATAAATTTAACTTAAAAGGAAGGTTAGGGTTAGAAGGTGAACAAGCTAATGTAGTAGCTAGGGCCCATAAATGGCTGAAGATGATTTACTATCAGAATGATGATATAAGTAAGGGGACAATAGATAAACTTGCCAATGGTTTAATTACCTGGTCTTCTCAATCTTATGTTGCATGGAACGTTTTTGGTAATATAAATAACTTTGCTATTGCACAAGTGAATAATTCCATTGAAGGTGTATCTAATAGATTTATGTCAAAAAGAGCTTTTGGGAGAAGTGAGTATTTATATTCTACTGTAGCTCTTCCAGGAATCATTAAACGAACAGGAACAACAATGCAAGAAGCTGCTGACATAGTGTTAGGTAGTGAAGATGTTGCAGAAGGTGGCTTAAAAGGAACAGTTTTAGGAGCTGCATTAGGTACTATGGTAGGGGGACCCGTAGGAGCAGCAGTTGGAGCAGCAGTTGGAGGTTCCACAGTAGCAGCACTATCCGGGACAGAAATAAAAAAACGTTCCTATAAACCACAGCAAGCTAATAATCAGTATGAAGCATCTGCAGAATTTTGGAGAATGATGGATGCAGATGTAGATATCCGTGAATCTGGTATGGACAATATGAAAGGTCAACAAAACAGATTTCAAAGAGGTATGAGTTTTGGTTATCTAGTACAAGATGGAGCTGAATATTCTGTACAAACTAAGGTAGGAACAGCTCTATTACTAGATGTTGTATTAAAAGATAGTAAGACAGGAGAAACAACAAATTTATGGGAGGCCCAAGAATATAATTCTACAACTGGTAAAATTTCTTACAGTGATAAATGGGATATAATTATACCTAGCTATAAAACAGGAATAGAAGTTAAGCTTGATGGTCCTCTTACTCAAACTTCTAAAGTATATGCAGAGATAAGAAATAATATAAGAGAAGTAAATAAACAAATTCATGGTAACTATTCTGCACAAGATAAAACAGTACTACAATCTATGTGGCTTGGAAAATTATTAATTCAATTTAAGAAATGGCTTGCTCCTGCATTAAGAGCTAGATATCAGACGGAATACTTTGATGCAAATCTAGGATGGATGGAAGGTAGATATAATAGTTCCTTTAAGTTAGTTTATCATTTATTATCTAATATGATAAAAGGTAGGGCAGATCTACGTACTCAAATAAAAGAATATAAAGAGTCTGTTCTTAAAAAGAATATGAGTAATCCAGGAGGACCTGGCTCAGTAGGATCAAAAATGGGTGATAGAACTTTGCAACTTAGATTAGAAAACAAAGTAAAGAACTGGAATAGAACTATGGCAGAAGCTTCATTTATAATAATGTCTATGTTAGCATTCCAGATGCTAGATAATATATGGGATGATGATGAAGGTGATGATCCATTATGGGTTAAGAAGCTTAGAAACTGGAGCAAATATCAAACAGATAGAGTATATACTGAATTGATCTTATTTGTTCCTGGATTTGGTACGGAAGAAATGGGTGGATTTTTAGAACGTCCTATAGCATCAACTAGAATGTTAGGTGCTTTAGCAGAGGCAATAATATTGTCTGGTGAAACACCACTTAAATGGCTTGTACGTGAGTCAGATGAAACATTTTATGAAAACTCAAGTATAGTTTATCAAAATAAACCTAGAAAAGGAGAATTAAAAGTATGGAAACAATGGAAAGATGCAGTGCCAATTCTATATACACTACAGAAATGGAGATCTTTTGAGCGTATGGATACTTTTCATTTAGGTAATTAATACGTCAAATTTGCAGTCTAACTATTTTCTAATGTGGGAAAAAGTTCTTATATTATTATTATACAAACCAACTTAAAAGCTTATTAATTTAATATATAACAAATATGAAAAAATATTTAGTTTTATTGGTTTGTATTTTTATGACTCAAACCTTATCAGCTCAAGAGCAAGAAGAGAAAGGTAAGTTCTTTAAATCTCTTTATGAAGATCTTTTAAAATATAGTACCATATATGGTGCAGGTGATATCTCCAACTCAGTAGAAGCAAGACAACAAACTTATTTTGTAAGAACAGCTGAAGATGGTAGTTTATATTCCATACCTGATGTAGTTGATAATACACCAGATTATCCTTTTGATTATAGATATGGATTTGGAATCCGTAAGTTAGCAAGATTTAATTATGAAAGAAAACCTAAAAACTTTTATGATGGAACTGAAGAACAATTAGCATTTACAGCTCCATCTTCTGCACTTGATGGATTAGAATATCAATTCCACTTTGAAAAAGAAAGATGGAGAGGAGAGAACTTTAAGAATCATAGATTCTTTTTAAAGCATACAGGTAAATACCACATAGTAAAAGTAGAGAGTAGAGAGGTTGGTAAGATAAACTTAGATTATCAGTCAGCTGAAGTAAGAGGTAGAATTCCTATTGGAGAAAAGTTTAGTATATCAGCCGGAGCTATCTACCGTACTCATGACCGTGCTTATGGATATAACCCTATTGAAATATGGTTAAATGAAACACAGATAATAAATGGTGAGGAATACCCTGCTAACTATTGGTATACTTTAGGGTTTGAATATGGTTTTGATGATATTTATTATACACAAACCTCTTATGATCCAAATACAGGAGAAGAAATTACTACCTCAGATTGGTATTGGGTAGACCCTCAAGGAAATATAGTAGCTGATTCTGATCTAGAATTTAGAGAAACAGTATTCACTGATCTTATGAACCGTTATAATAATGAAGTATGGGATCAACTAGATGCTTTTGGTGAGATAGCACCAATAGTAGGTGTAGATTTTTATCATTACAAAAGCAAGTTCTGGTTACATGCATATGCTAATTATATATTACCATATCATAAATACATACAGGGAGATGAGGCTGTATCCTATTTAAATAGAAATAACTGGGGTAAAGGTGGATTGGTTCAAGATGCAGAGTTAGAACAGTGGGAGGACTACTCCGCAGGAGTAAGTTTTGGCTGGAAGATAAACAAGAACTTAGGAATATTTGCAGAAGGAGAATATAGTAAGATGTGGGATAGTGAATTATTTCAAACTACATTTGGATTAAACTTTACTTTTAGATAATTATGAAAAAAATATTAAGTCTTGTATTAATATTAATGACTAGTTGTGCTACTTTTCAACCAGTAGATAAATGCTGTGAAACTGAAGTAGTATATTTAGATGAAGTTCAAGGTGATTCAACTAATTTATTTACAAGTTTAGAATTTAATACTATTACCTTAGACTTTAGACCATTAAGACCTAGATTTTTTTATGGTCATAGTTATGGGTATTGGCACACAAGACCACTATGGTTAGATTTTAATTACTGGCATAATGATTTTTATTACAGTAATTTTTATTCTTATTACTCTTATTATTATAGACCATGGAATTATTGGGATTGGTATATGAGACCTTGGAGGCCAGCTAACAATTGGTATCAAGGGCCATTCAATAATCCAAGTTATAATGTAGTTTATAATGCTAGTAGAAGAAATAGCGTTTCAAATCTGAATAGAAGCATTGCTACTGCAATTGCAAATAATAGAGTTGAGAATGCTAATAATAGACCTATTATAAATAATAAACCTATTGTTGTTAATAATAGTTATAAACCTAACAATAACTATAAACCAAGTAATAACAACTATATTTCTAAACCAAATTATAATTACAAACCAAATAATAATTATAAACCAAGCAGTAATTCTAGAGCTACTTATAATAGTTCAGGATCAAATAATAGTTATAGCAGACCTTCAGGATCTGTTTCATCATCAAGAAAAATTAATTAAAATGGCAGGAGCACCAAAAATAGGAGAAGAAACTAAAGTTACTTTAGATTTAAAAACAATTGGAATGATAGTGGGATTTGTAGTCTCATTATCTACTATGTGGTTTACATTAAAAGCTGACATAGCAAAAGCTATGGAGTTACCAACTCCTGTTATTGATAGGGTTGAATATGATCTAAAAGATGAGTTAGTACGTCAAACCATTATGGATACTCAAGAAGATGTAGAAATGCTTTTAGAGAAATTTGACAAAATGGAGGAGCGTATTTATGAACTAACTAAAAAATAATTATGAAAAAAACAATTTTATTCATTTTGTTTTTATTATTTAGTATAAAAGCTATAGCTCAAGAATGGGTCAATGATAAAAATTTTGATAGTTTAATTAGTCAAGGTGCATTTGATGATGACTCTGAAGATATAATTGTTATAGAATTCTGGGCAGAATTTAATTCAGCAAATGCTTTTCATGATTGGGAACAGATAAATGACCTAGATGGTGTAGAGTACTATAGATGTGATGTTAGCCAATCTCCTGAATCAAAAAAGAAATATAGAGTAAGAATGGTTCCTACCATCTTAATCTTTGCTGGAAATGATGCCTTTATAAAATTTCAAGCAAAAGCAGGCTTAGATCTTTTATGTCCTGTAGATGTACCTAAAATGAAAGCTGCAGTAGAGGTTGTCCGTAGAGAATCTCAATTCTAAAATAAAAAACAATGGGTAATATATTACAAGATATGATGGGATTACTTTCTAGAAAGAAAGTAGTAAAAAAAGCAGATACAAATAACTATTTAATTTTAGGTAGAATACAAGGACCAGAAGGTATTTATGCATATGATCCTAAAATGGATAATAGACTTATTACTCTTGAAGGGTTAAAGTCATCATTGAATAGCGGTGTAACAAACTACATTCCTTTATGGTTAGATGGAGAGAAAGGAAGTTTAGCAGATAGTCAGTTACAACAATCTCCTCCGTTAAGTAATGGAATGTACCAGATGAAATTTAATAATGCTGATAGATTTATTATAAATAAACCTATTAGTGAAACAGGTGGTGACCCAGAGTATTTAATACAACAAGAGGGTGTTTATAAAGTTTCTTTTGGATGGGATGATGATGGTGGAGGTTTTGGTTATATATATAATTGGTCTGGTAAAGGTATAAAGTTTGGAGCAGCCGGTAATAATCCTGTAATAGAAATATTAACAGATGCAGGTAATGTAGGGGTTGATTTACATGGTCAAGTAAATGCTCCTGACATAGCAGAATATGCAGATAATGCAGCCGCTTTAGCAGCTGGATTAACAGCAGGTGACTTTTATAGAACCGGGGATTTGCTTAAAGTAGTACATTAAACCAAATGTCAGAAGCTAGACTTACTATATTGGTTTTTTATATTATAGTAGCTTTTATTATATATACATTTGCAAAGGAAGAACTTAAAGAAAAGTAAATGCTCTATGATTTTCCACAGAGCATTGACTTATTAATATGTTGCATTTATTCTTTGACAACAGAAACGTTATAAGAACCGTCACCATTTTTATCAAATTTTAATACACCATCTGGTTTGTTATCTGAACCCATTGATATAGGATCAGCGTAAGGAGTCCACGGTGCAACAGGCATTGCCCAATGTACTGTAGTAGTTGTAACGTAAGTTTGGCCAGCCATAACATCTAGTACTAACCAGTTTTGAGCACCACCGCTTACATCTTTCCAAGTATCACCTGGACAGAACTCTGTATCAACAGCAGGACTAAAGTCATCATGAGAATGATCATCTTTTACGTTACCTTTACTTACTCTTAGACAGTCAGTTTTAGATGCACTCAACCAAACGTCTTGTCTAACTTCTACAGCTTCTACAGGAACAGATTCCTCTGCCACAGCTTCAGCTGGTTTGTTGTTACCACACCCTATCATTAATAGAGAGAATAACATAATTAAAAAATTGTTTTTCATTTTTAAAGATTTAAAGTTAATAATTAGCCCTCACAACTTGCACAGTCTAAAATATTTCTAGCAAAGTCTTGAGCAGAGCTCTGACTAAATTGATAGTATAATGTTTTGACTCCTTCCTTGTGAGCATATAAATACAATTGATTTATATCTTTTGCGGGAACAGAAGGATGAATCATCAAATTCAAACTCTGTGACTGATCAATAAATTTTTGTCTTTGAGCAGCTTGTAATACTAGTTCTTTAGGTGTAATCTCTACAAAGGATTTAAATACTTCCTTGCTTGGAAAATTTAAATGTTGCACAGACCCATCTTTCTTTAGTATACTATCCCAAGTTTTTTTATTATTTAATCCATACTTTTTAAGTTCTTCTTCTAAGAATGGATTTTTATATACTGTTTTAGACTTAGCTAAGTCCTTAATAAAGTAATTAGATTTAATGGGTTCTATTCCCATAGATACAGCACCATGAATAAAAGAGCTAGACTTGGTAGGGGCAACAGCTAATAGAGTTGTATTAGCATATCCTTCTCTAAGGGATCTATATCCTCTATTTTCATATAACCATCTAGATGCTTGTTCAGATATTTCTTTTAATGTTTTAAATATATTATTATTTAAACCTTTAGCAGCTAAAGATTCAAATTCTATAAGCTTTGATTGTAATAAACTATGATAACCTAATACTCCTAAACCAATAGCTCTGTGTTTGCTAGCAAAATTAAATGCTCTTTTTAATCCAGCTTTAACTTCTGCTTTTCTAATAAACTCATCCATTACTGCATTTAAGAAGAATACATAAGTTTCAATTGCATCTGTTTTAATAATCTCATCCCAGTGTAATAAATTTATAGATCCTAAGCAACACACAAAAGAGTTGTAGCTGTCTGTTGGTAATTGTATTTCTGAGCATAAGTTAGATGCTGTTATCTCCATACCCATTGTTTTGTATGGACTATTGTTATTAGAGTTATCTTTAAACATTATATAAGGATAACCAAATTCAGATCTTCTTTGAATAACTTTAGCCCATATCTTACGTTTATCTTTACTCCCTGCTTTCATACTAGTAATCCACTCATCAGTAACTGTAACACCATACTGTAAATTTTGTATTGGGTTTCCTTCAGTGCCAATATCTAAGAAGTCTAATATATCAGCATGCTCTAGAGGTAAGTATACTGCACACGCTCCACGTCTTGCTTCAGACTGTTTACATACATCTACTACAGTATCATATATCTTTGCATAGTGAACTGGTCCATCAGCTAATCCTCCAGTAGAAATTCCTGAGCCACGTGGTCTTATATTACCTAAGTAAGCACTGGTGCCTCCACCATATTTAGACATCATTCCTATTTCACGTCCAGCATTTAGTATACTATCTAGTGAGTCATCTACATTAGATCCATAACAACTGATGGGTAATCCTTTTTGTTTTCCAAAATTAATCCATACTGGGGTAGATAAACTATAATAACCTTTGGCCATATAGTTTTCAAACTTTTCAGCAAAGCCAGGCATATGAAGATACTTTTCTGCTGTATTGGCTATATCTTTAATTCTTTGTTCAGGTTCTTCATTAATATAACCCCTTGATAAAAAGGTTCTACTATTTTCATTAAGCCAGTAGTATTTTTTATATTCCATAATTAAAAAAGATCATCTTCAGTTATGCTTTTACTCTTCTTATTATAATCAACGCTTTTCTTGTAAAAGAAGTCCCCTTCCTTGGTAGCAGTAACCTCAATATCAAACCATTCAGTAGATTCTAGAAGATTCAAATTTACAACAAATAATGGAGGCATCCCAATTTTCTCTAGAGAATTATTAAATCTATTCTTTACAAAATTTTGTATAGTTTCTTGAGATAAAAAAGAGAGTTCTCCTTGTTCAAAAATCCAATCTAGTATTTTACATTCTGCATCATAAGCTTTTTTACAAGCTGAATGTATTAAGTCTGCAAATTCTTGATCAAACCATAGAGGGTTTTCTTCTTTAATAATATTAATTAAAGCTGCACCAAAGTTTCCATGGATTTCTTCTTCTTTACTAGTAGCTTCTACTACATTAGAAATTCCTTTAAGAACATTCTTTTCTTTATTAAAACTCATCATGATTAGAAACTGGCTAAATAAACTAACATGCTCTATAAATAGAGAAAACAAAAGAACAGACTTAGTATACATTTTATTATCTCTACTGCGTGATCCATCTAAATATTTCTGTAGATAGTTGATTCTACCCTTAATAGCTGGTACATCAATAACTCTTTTAAACTCATCTTCTAAACCTAAGATTCTTAGCAGTCTAGCATATGCGTCCTTATGTCTTACTTCAGATTCAGCAAAGGTCATACCTACATCTCCAATTTCTGTAATGGGCATTCTTTTATATATATCAGCCCAAAAAGTTTTAACATTAACTTCTATCTGTGCAATTGCTAACATAGTCTTTTTAATAATATCACGTTCATGTGATGTAATATTTACTTTGAAGTCTTGTATGTCTTCTGTAAAGTTAAACTCTGTATCAATCCAATAGGAATGTCTTATAGCATCTTTATAGGCTAGTAATTCTGGATATTCATAAGGTAGGATATTAAGTCTAGGTCTAAAGATATTCTTCATATTATTATGTTTGAATTGTTAGGACAAAAAAGGGCCACATCTCAATGTAAAGAAATGCAGCTAACAAGTAATAACAATGTAAGAAAAAATGCTTAGACAAAAAAACCAAAAGATGTATATTTTTATAATTTGTATTTACCCAACTTAATGGTTTCTTAATTGCAATAATTTTTGTATATTATAACTATACGCTGGAGCTACTCAATTAACAAATATACTATTAAATTTGACTGAGTCCTGCAAAATTTGTATATTATTAATATAGTGTATAAAATAAAATATTATGTTAAAGAAAATTATAAACGTATTATGGACTTACAGTCTGGAAGATTACTGGAGAGCAGTTTGGTCTAGAACTTCTTTAGATGAGAAAGCTGTAGCTACTGTAATGGAAATTAAAAAAAGATATAAACTAACAGCAGCTGAGTTAGCTGATGTAGGAAGAGCCCTTAAGCAAGTAGGAAATCAAATTGATGATATCCCTAATGCATTAAAAGGAAAGAAAAGAAAAGGTAGAAAAGTAAATATGGGACCTAAGCCTGTTAATATGGGAGGACCAAAATAGGTAATGGCTAGAATAGTAACATCTAACTATACAAGACCTAGAAGAACAAAAAGACCAGGTGTTCATGCTAAAACAAGAACATCAAAATTGAAGAGTAGTAGAAATTATAAAAAATTATATAAAGGACAAGGAAAATGAAAAAATTATGTTTATTTATTAAGTGGCTTACATTCGGTAAAGTGTGTTTAAAATGGTGTGAAAACCAGGACTGTTGTTCTAAAGACAAATGTGATGGCCAAGAGAAAAAGTAAAATGTTTTTACCTAAACAGAAGATGACTAAACAAAAAACAAAATTGTTAGTTAGATTAACTGGAGGTGAAATTGACAATATAATGTGGGGATCCCCAAATCAGAAAATGAAAAAAGGTGGTAAGAAAAAACTTGGAGGAGGAACCCATAATACATATAGCGGAAAATGAACATTTTAACTGACGTATTAAGTTTAATAAGAAGATCTGTTTTTGCTAAGAAAGCAGATCTTAATGATGTCCTTATATTAGGAGTTAATGAAGAACCAGATATGACTGGTGTTGCTTCACCAATTCCTTATAAAAGTATTAAGGTTATAAAGGTAAGAGATTTTAAGGTTGCTGCTGAACATTGTGGCCACGCTAATTCTCCAGCTACTCCAGCTGCTGGCACAGGACAGGTATATCAGAAGACAGTATCTGATGAAGTTGATGAGACTTGTACTGTATATTTCAGATCTCTGAAGTCTCTGAGCAGCAACCTTACTCTTGCTAATTCATCAGATGATGATTATGTAGAGATAACCACTACCGGAGAACCTAATGCTGCAGATAATGTTGGATCAGGAGCACAGGTTTGGAAAGATAAAGTTGGTGAGAAGCTGATGTTTAGAAGTATAGTACAAGGTACAAATGTTACTGTAGCACAAAGTGCAAATGAAATTACTATTAATAGTAGTTTACCATATAAATCTTATATTGCTAGAGTATCAGCAGGTAATGGGGCTGCACCTAGTGCAACTCAAGTTTATAATACAACGGGCTATACATTTACTTGGTCAAGAATAAGTACTGGTAGTTATAAAGCAACAGTATCAGGTGCAGGAATTGCTGAAGCTAAATTTTGGGGTAATGTCCAACAAGGAAGCGGATCTGCAGTTCAAGCAATGCAATGGAGTTCAACCACAGAAATAGAGTTACAGAATTATACTGCAAGTACAGGTGCACTATTAGATTCTTTAGCAAATATGCATATAGAAATAAGAATATATCCGTAAGTTATGAGTAAACAAAAAAAGAAATTTAAAGATACTAAGGTGGGGCAATTTCTAAGTGAGAAAGTACCAGATCTTTTAGGTATTGCTGGAGATATACTACCAGATTCAGGAGTTATGGGGTTAGTTAAAAACCTTATTAAAAAAGAAGACCCTGCGGTTTTGCCTCCAGAAGATAAAGAAAAAGCATTAAAGCTTTTAGAGATGGATATGATTGAGATGCAAGAAGTCAGCAAAAGATGGCAGGCAGATATGCAATCAGATTCATATCTTAGTAAAAACACAAGACCATTAACATTAATATTTTTAACTGTATCATTAGTTATATTTATTTTATTAGATGGTTTTAACATAGAGTTTGGAATAGATGCTGGCTGGGTAGATTTACTCAAGTCACTTTTGATTACCGTCTATGTAGCATATTTTGGTTCTAGAGGGGCTGAAAAATTTAAAACAATTAGTAATAACAAAAAATAAAAAGTCATGGCAACAAAAAATTTATATAAAGCAAAAGGCGGAGTACAAATGGTGTCTGGTAAAAAAGGTAACCAGGTTCAATCATTTGATAACCCAAGTGACATGAATAGAGATAGAATAGATTACTTTGCTCAGATGGGTATTGAAACGATAGATGATACTATGGAATTCTCTATGATGAAAAAAGGTGGATCAGTAAAAAAGAAAAAGAAAAAGCAAGGGTACAACTCTAGACTAGATGAGTCTTTAGGAATGAGAAATAAAGGAAAAAAGAAACAATCTTTTAAATCACGTAGAGATGAAAGCAAAGGTATGAAAAAGTCTAAGGGCAAAAAAGCATACTCTGCTAACAGATCTAGTGCACAAGGAAGACGTAAAAAATAGAAATTATGCCAGCAAATTTAACAAAAGCAGGTATCAAGTATAAAAAAGGTGGTGCCAAAAAAAAATCAGGATCTAAGAAAAATTGGATCAAAGGAGCAATTAAAAAGCCAGGGGCATTAAGAGCAACAGCTAAAAGAGCTGGAGCATTAAAGGCTGATGGTGATATTAAAAAAAGCTGGTTAAGGGAGAAGGCAAAAGGAAAAGGAAAGACTGCAGAACGTGCAAGGCTAGCAATAACTTTAGGTAAAATGAAAAAAAAGAAATAATTATGGGAGGAAAAAAAGAAAATATCTCCTTTCCTGAACAAGGAGAAAGATATAAAAGAGAAACAACTAATGGGTATTTTGATCCAACTTCCGTTGCTCAAGCTACTCAACAAAAAAGAAATAGAAAAAAAGTAGCAAAAAGAACAAGACTTGCAAAGGCTGGTATTAAGATTAAACAACAATCTACCAGAGCTAAAGAACCTGTTCAGTCAGCAGCTTTTAAAAATGGATATAGAAATAGTTAAAAAAAATAAATCATGGCAACATTAACAGCACAACAAATTACACAAGCAGGAGTAGAACCTACTACTGTTACACCTGCATCAGGGGGTGATAAACTTAAGAATACAGCAATACAATTTTTTCATGTACAGAATGGTAGTGGATCAACTATAACAGCTACAGTAGTACCAGTAGTAACTACTGTGGTAGACCCACTTTTAGGTACATTAAAGAAAGAAAATGCAGTGCTTAGCTTAGCAGCTGGTAAAGAAGGATTCTTAGGACCTTTTGAAGTTGATGCATTTAATGATGTAGATGGTATGATAACAATAACATGTTCAGCTACAGCTAACATTAAATTAGCTGCACTGTACTTATAAAAAAATAAATCATGAGTATTTACTTACAAGAGGTATTAGGCCTACTAAAAAGAAGCAAAAAACAAGTCAAGCTTGATAAAAAAAGAGACTGGTTTGAATTTGCTAAGATCTATTCTAATAGTTTTCTAAATACTGGGGCCGCCTATAATCCCAAAGGAGAACCTTTTATTATTAAATGGGGAGACTTACGATGTGATTTATTATTTGGGGTAATAGTACAGGACCCTAGTACTCCAGCAACTAAGTATAGAATTCCTATGTACACAGATCCTTCTGGTGTATGTGCAACTTTAAATACATCTATAAAGGATAGCATTATGATTCAAAATGCTGTTGCTGATTCAATAATAGTAAATGGAAACTTAAATGTTGATGAAAATTTACAGGTTGACAAGAATAGTGTATTAAAATTAAACAATACCCTAGGTACTCTCAATGATACTACTAAGTTTACAGCACTTTTAAATGTAGTACATGACTCTACAGGTGCAGCTGCGGGTGCTGAAAATAGAGTATTAAGATCTAGAGCAGATGGTAGAGTACTATGGTCAGATGATGATCCGGTTGTAACTCTTGCATATGGTAATATTTGGGTTGGTAATTCTAGTAATATACAAACAGCCACACCTCCAGGAACTGCGGGTCAACTAATTGTATCTAACGGTACAACTGTAGCTTATCAAAGTATACAGGCTTCTGCTACTAATAATTTGCTTGGAGGAAATGTAGTTTCTACAGGAAGTACTATAGCAGTTGGTGTTACAGTACATTCTCTAGTAGATCTAGGAGCTAATGTACAAGGTGCGGATGAATTACTTATATATGATTCTTCTGCTACTCAAAATAAAAGAGTACAAGTTACAGACTTAGTGTCTAGTATGAACGTTGTAACAGGTAGTGGTGTAGCAACAAGAGTTGCATTCTGGGATTCTACCAGTTCACTATCAAGTGATTCAAGACTATACTGGCATAATTCAGATGACTGTTTAGCAATAGGAGCTGCTCCAACAAGTACAAGTAATGTTGCATTACATCTACAAAATCCATCAGATGCAGTTACAGCATTGATAATGAAATCTTCTGTAAATGATGTAGCTAGTATAACTAATGCACTACGTTTTCATGACGGCTTAGGTTCAACTCAACTTAAAAATGAAATTCAAACTGTTGGAACATCTGGTACATCTCAAGGAGCATCAGCAATGCGTTTCATACAACATCACTTAGGAACAACTACTACTGCTATAAATATAGAAGATGGAAAAGTAGGTATTAACATGAGTACTGCACCATCACAAGAATTACATGTTACTGGAGATGTTAGAGTAACTGGAGGAATTTATGATAGTAGTAATGATATTGGTTCAGCGGGACAAATATTAAGTTCTACAGGATCTGGTACTAACTGGATTGCTGCAGGAGCCGGTACAATATCTACTATACAAGAAGGAGCAGGTATAACAGTAACAAACGGAACAGGACCTACAGCTACAGTAGCAGTAGACTATGCAGGAGCAGATAATATGATATTAGAGACATCTGTTGCAACACCAGTTGCGGCTGATGATATGATGATATTCAATGATCTTACAGATAATACTGTTAAACGTGCAAGTATAGCAACTATTGTTGGTGCAGGAGGATTTAGTGGTTTTGATATTAAAGGAGACGGTGGCTCAGCGGTAACTATAAGTAGTGGGGAAACAATAAACTTTGTAGGAGATGCTGGATTAAACGTAGCTGCAACTAGTGCTAACCCTAATCCAGTTACTATAAGTTTAGATACTGTAGGAACTGATAACTATATAGAAGTAAATACTGCTGCTACTCCACTTGCTTCTGATTACATTGTTTTCTCTGATGTAAGTGATAGTAATACTATAAGAAAATCTTTAATATCTGGCTTACCATTTAATAATTTAACTACATTAAACTTATCATTAACTACAGGACAAACTACACCTTTTGCAGGAAGCATTTCTGGAAGTAATCTTAATCTTAGTTTGAATAAATTTGGTGGTGGTAATGTAGTAGGATATGTTCCAGATTCATCAGCATCTGCTCAATCAACTACATTCTTAAGAGCTGATGGTACATGGCAAGTTCCAGCCGGAGGTGGTGGTAGTACCACTGTATCTGAAGGTGCAGGTATATCTGTAACAGGTACTGCAAGTAATCCTATTGTAGCAATAGATTATTTAGGTTCAGATAATGCTATATTAGAAGCATCAACTGCAGATCCTGCAGGTGTTGACTTTTTATGGTTTAGTGATACTAGTGATAGTGGAAATATAAAGAAAGAAGTTTTATCTAAATTCTTAACTCAAGGAAGCTTTATAGTAACTGATGGTAGTTCACCACAAACAATTGCATTAGGTGATACCCTTACAGTTGCTGCTGCAAATCAAGCATCAACGTTTGGTGGACTAACAGTAAATACTACAACAGCAGATACTATTACAATTGGTGTAGATATTGCAGGTACTGATAACCTTATAATGGCAAGAGCTACTGAGTCAAATCCAGCTACTCTTGATTATTATATGTTTAGTGATACCTCTGATGGTAATACACTTAAGAAACAACAAATTTATTTAATGCCAGGATATTATGCTGGTTTCTGGACAAGAGGGGATAATTTAGGTACTGGTTCTGGTCTTTCTACACCAACTGATTCAGAAGTAGTAATTGCAGGAGGAACAGGTTTAACTAGTGTTGCAACTACTGCGGGTAGTTCACCTAAAGTAAATACTGTAACTATAAATCACAGTGCTTCTATTACAGCAGGTACTGCAGCTTATCCTGCATCTATAACATATAATGCATCAGGACATATTACAGCAATTACTCCAGGTTCAGCAGCACCAGCTGGTACAGTTACATCTGTAACTGCAGGTGAAGGTCTAGAACTTGAAGCTGGTTCAGCTACAGTTAATCCTACTATAGGAGTAGATTATACTGGAGCAGATAATATAATTTTAGTTCCGGGAGCTGGTTCAGCAGATCCTGCTGACCAAATATTATTCAATGATGTGAGTGATAGTAATGCAGTTAAGAAAAGTGCAATTAGTGCACTACCTATAGTAACAGCTTTAACTGCAGGAACTGGATGTTCAGAAGCAGGTGGTGGAACTACGGGATCATTAACACTTAATGTAGGAGCGGGAGCAGGTTTACAAGCTAATGCAAATGATTTAGCTGTAGACTATGTAGGAACAGATTCTATAATTCAATCTGCTACTAGTGCATCAGGTGTTGCACCAGATGGTAGTGATTTAGTTATTTTCCAGGATGTAAGTGATTCTAATACAGTTAAGTATACAGAAGTTAAAAACTTAGTAGCTCAAGATCCAGGTCCAGCTGATTACTTTTCTTTCAATGATTCAGGTATAGTTAACCAAGGAGATTCAATTTATGCAGGAAGTCCAGAACATGCAGTAAGTTATGCTTCAGGTAGTGGATTATATACTATTACATTTGCTACAACACGACCAAATGCTAATTATATACCTCAAACAACAATATTTAACAATGCGGGTCAAGACATGATGCAGTGTAGAACAAGAAGTATGACTACTACAGGGTTTCTATTAGAAGTAATTAAAGCAACTAATACAGTAGTAACAGGATCAACAAGCTTTACTGTAGCAGTTACAATTTATCAATAAACAATTAAAATAAAATAAAATGGGAGTAAAATTTAATACAGCAGAGTCATCAAGCCTAAACTCAGAGTATCCAAAGGCAATGGCAGTTCCAAATCAATATGGTTTTGGTGGGCTATCAGCACATAAAATAATTTCAGCAGCTTCAACTAATCTAACTTTTATTAAAAAAGGTGGTGGTACTGTATATAGCATAACTCTTTTTAATAAGACTAATGCTGATAAATATGTAAGATTATTTGATAAGGCTAGTGCTCCAGTTAATGCAGATATATCTATAGCAACCTATGCTATACCAGCTGATGATTCTTTAAACATATCTCTTCCAGTTGGTATTGAGTTTAAATTAGGAATAGGTATGAACTTAACTACTGGATCTGCAGATGGTGACACCGGTGCTGTTGCAGCAGGTGATATTGTTGGAGCTATATTATGGAGTTAAATAAGGAAGGGCTAAACATTTAATATTAAGGTATCTTACACCTATAAAATTATTTGGCAGTATTGCCAACCCTCCCTTATCTAAAATATCTTTTTATTATTCTTATTTAATAGCTCAACTCTGGTAACAAGACCATCTTGTCTTCCCATTTGTTTAGCATCTCCTTTATTATCAGCCATCACAGCTATCCATTTCCTGTAATACTGTGGGTCATCACTAAGTAATTTATCATATGGTATATACCAAACACTAAAGTATCTCATTTTCTATTTCTTTTTCTAGACACGCAAGAGCACGCCATGCCACCTTTGCGGTGTGACGAATTCCATCATCATCTATTTTACCTGCATCAATCAAATGTCTAGCCAATGCATCATAGTCATCAGTTGACTTTTCACGATCCCAATGTAAAGGTTTATCAGGATGATGTTGCTTATTTCCAGCTAGTGACACCCTAGCTACTTCCATTATTGCTTTTGGAAAGTATTTTAATACACCAGTAAAGACTGGCCTTTCTTTTCTTTCTTTTGCGTTCATAGTTTATATTAAATTTTTCTATATCATACATTTGTTGTAACCAATATTTTATTTCTTTAGGTATTCTAATAAAGATTACTCTTAAGCAGGCTCTAATTTTTAGCATTATCTTTAGGATTTCCTTTTAAACCACCGTTTTTCCAATATATTCTTCTCAGCTGTTCTCCGAGTTGCATATCATTAGGATACGTTTCTACCAGTTCAAATATATCTTTAACTCTAACATAAAATTTTTTGTTTATTAAAAACTTTTCCATTTTTTTTAATTTAATTATTAATTATTTATTTTTTCTATAGTCTACTATAAAGCCTACAGCTACGAGCATGTTAAGACCTAAGCTAGCTAATATCTCATGGATATCTTGATACACATTTACGGATAAATGTATATGTCCAACGATCCAAAACGGTATAGCCATCTGTTGACTGTACCAAATTAATGCAAATTCAATAAATTTTCTCATATTACTACATCTTTAGGATGATAATATAGGAGTGGGGCCAAGAATGCAAAAACTTAGCCCCAGTTGGTTTCTCCTATTTATTTAGTATATCATTCCATGCCGCATAAAGTAAGAGCAACATTAAGATGCTCATAGCAATCATCTTCAAAATCATAGGCCTAGCTCAATATCAAATTCTCTCATTAATTGTTCTTCATCTACTTCTACCACGGTATCATGTACTAAATCTATTTCTAATTGAGACTTGTCTCCTAGATCTATATACTCACCAGGCTTTTCAAACATAGGTTTAGTAGATGGGGACCCTGTTAGTTCCATCGTGATAAAGTCATGAAAGTTCTGCTGATCATTTAACCACTGTCTTGGATGAGCTTTCTTTAATGCATGCGTAACATGATTATAAAAGGCCCATGCAGAGTCATCTGCTACACCATAATTATAAGAAGCTTTCTCTAACTCTTTTTTAACGCAAGATAATTGCTGAGAATCTAATAGATCCTCTTCAATAAATAAGCGTCCAGCTAATTCAGATGCTTTTCTACAATCAACAGTGATAGTTTTTAATAGATCTTTATCTTTAATTAGTCTTTTATAGTATTTCTCACCATTTTTTATTTGATCAGACATTTGTATGTATATATCTCTTGAGGCAGACCATCTATGTTTTCTTTTATAGTTCATCATGTCCCCGGATAACATACCATTGTAACATACTTGAACATATGCTCCAATAGCACACTCAAAGCTTTTAGACTTATCATAAGAATTTGTCCAAGCAAACATCATTCCTAGTTCTTTTTCTTGTTCAATTTCTATATCAGTACTTGACTGTGGATATATATGATATATTCCCTGTGCAACATTAGCGTCCTTACTGGCCCTATATGATTCTCTAGAGACCATAAATCCACTATTTGCTAGTAATTTATATGTATTATCTATCACTTCTTGGTGTGATATTACAGTGTAGGTTTTACCATGGTTAGGTAGGGCCGCACTTTCTAAATGCCACCTGGTTGTTTCTTTTGGTTTTGTGTATCCCATATTATTTAAACTTTTAAAGTGTAAATATAATAAAAAAATGCTGACTCAGCAAATTAAATACTATATTTACACATTAATTAATCATCTATTGTGATTATTTTAGACCATGATGGGTAATGAAATTTATTACCCTCACCGTCTGAACAAATACAATAGATGCCATCATCCTCTTCATATGTTAATATTTCCCCTAGAATCAGGGTTCCATCTGCACTGAAGAGATTTTCTGGTCTTTTTCCTATATAATGTTCTTGTTTTTTAATCCTGAACTTCTTTCCTTTTTCTAAACTTCCTAATTCCATGCTAAAATAGTTTAAGTTGGTTGGCACTTACAGTAAGGATATCATTTACTTCCTTCTCAATTGCATTTAAATAGTAACCTCTATTTATATCATAGCTTTCCCATTTAGGTTCTACCTTCATTTTATTGTATACTGTCTGTAACCAGCGGCCAGCTTCTAATTGTATTTCTCTTTGATCTTTTTTATTTACTTTTATGATTTTAACACCTGACTTAGATATAAAGTATCTATTAATTTTCTGAAGCTCTAGTTCAGTATACTCTCCAGATACGACAGATCTAGCCATTTGTTTCCAATCACCTTTAGATTTACCTCCAATACAATAATCTAGAATATTTTTATTCTGATTTAAGTAGTCTTCTGGTAATACATTATGTACAAAGTACTGGTATATGGCTTTAGGTATAACTAGCTTAGACTTATTTTTATGTAATTGTAAGTTATGAAAATCAAAACGTCCCTTAAGTTTAACGGGTGCAAAGCTAAATTTATCATTCTCTACTTTAAATAAGTAGTGAGGCTGACTTTGTTTAACTTCTCTCCATTTAGTAATATTAACATCTATATAGTTGTTTACACCAATATAATTATTGACATCAGCTAATATAAGTTTCTGATACTGATCATGTTCTAACTGTAAGTTAGTTTTGTCTTCCCATTCTTTACATATAGTCATATATTCTTCCATAGAACTTCTTGGAATCAATGTTTCTATCCCATCAGTATTATGTAATAAGGATACAGCTTCAGGTATTCTTTCCATAATCTGCTCATATAGCATCATTAAGGTAAGTTGACCATTAATTGTAATCTTAAGACATAGCTCAGGATCATAGAAGAAGCTCTTAGCGTCATTGCTAAGGCCAAAAGTTGAATTTAGTATAATCTTATATACATAATTCATTGGGTTGCTCTTAGGGATCTTCTTTCTTTCATTAAAGAACCACTCATATTGATCACAAAACTCTTCTTTAGGGAAATGCCCCGGTGCAAATTTGTTTTTAATTGCAAGGTTGGGATAAAAACTAGTTACATCCGAGGACATTATTACCATATCATCATCACTTTCATAAACTCCTTTAGAAGCAGCACCGTGAACACCTCCTAATCCAAAGTGGGTCTTCACATTTTTATAGTTTACACTATATTTAAAGCTTCCTTTAAGTTTATCTCCACTGACTTCTATAGATTTAAACCTATCAAGTAACATATTAAATGTATCAGATGTAAAATTGATATAAGGTAAAATAATATCTTTAACTTTTACAGTCTCTCTATAGGTTCTGAGACCTCTTAGATCTCTTTTAGGTATATTTAACATACGTGTTAAGAAATAACCAAATACTTCTTTACTTATACGGGGCTCTGAAGCACTAAATAAATTAATACCATATGTTTTAGTAAGTTCTTTTCTTAATCCTATCTCTGATTTTGATCTATTGTATATTTCTTTAGTTGACCTAACATCATTTATACAATATTCTAATATAATATTTATTTCTTCTTTAGTAGTTATTTCAGTATCATGATGAATAGGCATATCTAGGATATTTTCCCAATCCATACTATACTGGATCCATTTAAGACTTGAACGTTTAGCCGGATTATCCCAATGGTGCATTTTAAATAAGTCAATTTGACCCATTCTCATCTTCCATTGAGGATAATCACTGAATTCTTTATTATTTGCTTTCTGAATACATGTCTGAGCGTATTTAAAAATTATAGCAGCAATATCACTTCCCCCTAAATTAGGGTCCCAATCTTCATAATTGTCTAATATATAGTGAGTAACCTGTGCATCAAATGCTAATCCGTTATAGGATATATGCCACTCTTTATTTTTAATATTTTGTTTTAGGAATTCTATGAAGGAATCTAAATCATTTTGCAGATCATGTATCACAAAGACTTTAGTTTCTTGAGTCTTATAGTGTTCAAACACAGCTGTAAAACAATTAGATAATGTTTCATAATCCATTACCCAGTGTTTCATTCTTACATTTTTTAGTTATGGTGCCAAAAAAAGCCTACGTCAATAGGCTTCTTTTTTTAATAGTCAACAGTGTGGAATTCCTACTGACCAGGTAATATAATTGGAGATGTCTTTGTTTCCTTAACGTCTACAAAATATTGTTTGTAATCAAAACTGTCTGCATTAACTGCAAACATATGAATGAAAGTTTCTATATCACTTTTATCATTTAAATAGAATTCTGAGAAAGTATCCACTAACCTTCTTTCTTCTTTATGTGTTTTACCTGTCTGAGGATTTGGTTTCTTCAACCTTTGTGGTTGACCTTCATCATCAAGTTTAGGTACCATATGATATGATTGTTTCATTACTTTACTGATCACTGCTAAGATGCTTGACGCTGGGTCAAACATAGCTTCTACGTATGGTGAGTCTTGGCTCACTGGTATAAGTGTAAATGATTTTGCATTTCTAAAGCTAGAGTTAACTAGCATCATGCATTGTCCTACTTGTGCCATATTAATTTATTTATTTGACAAATATATGGAACTTTCTTTTAATAGTTTATATAAAATATAATTATTATCAACTAGTATTTCTTTTTCCATGTCAGGAGCACTACAAACTTCATAGACTTTTTTCATAGTTTTTAAATCTACTCCCAATTTTTTTGCATAATCTGCATGCACATCTTCTGGGGATAGAAAACCTTTAATATATTCATTAGCGTTTTGACTGCCATCAAAATAATCAAGGATACTAATCTTTCCTGGTAAACTATACTGAGAATATAAACCTTTTAAAAATTTATTCCAATCAAATGCAAATCTTGTAAAATCAAATACAAATAATTGTCTATCTTCTTCTAAGCTTATATGTTCTCTAAACATTGGGTGATTGTTTAAATACTGTGTAGCAAATTCTTCAAATGAATTTGTCATTTTAGAATGATACTCACACAGAAACATCTTATCTTCAGGTCCATAAACGTCTTCCCATCCACAATAAGTTTGAGAAGGAACATAATTTAGTCCCTTCTGTAACTTAAGTAGTGGATAAAGAAATACTTTACTCTTCTGAAAATAATCTGTATACACTTCTCCCATACTATAATTTAACTCTATTTACTAACATATTCATTGGTAATGAATAATTTCTGCTATTATAATGAAATTTTGCAGTATTAATAACTTTGTTTAAAGCATTAGCCCAATCATTTATAGTATTATCTGATACATCAAATACATACACTTGATAATATTTATCTATAACAATAAATTTAAATTGTATATTATATTCATCTCTATCATCACCCAGTGTATCATATACAAGCTTCATATAAATAGCCGCTTGTAACCAATAATTATAAAAATCAATTGTTTCTGTAAAGTCTACAACAGTTTTACCGGTTGTCTTTAGATCACAGATAATAACTTCTTTCTTATCACTATCAACTTTATAAAAATCTACATAACCATGTAGACCAAACTCACAGTCAACTAACTCTGACTTCAGATATTCTTCTTTATATGTTGAAATAGGATCTAAGTCAAAGTCTGTTGGTGCATCATTTACTAGTAAATCTAATACCTCCTCATTATTTTTGAGATAAGTTATACTTACACCAACTCTTTCAAATGTATCTTTATCTATTACATCTTTATTTTTATTATTTAAAAACTTCCAATATATTTCTGCCTCTTCAGTTTTTATTTTCTTTATTCTAGCTTCATCAGCTTTTAAAGTTTGATATAGATTCATAGACTTTAGTGAGTCTAATATAATAAAGTCTTCACACTCTGCAAGTATTTCTACATCTGTATGATGAGACATATCTTTGAGTACTTTACGTATATTATCACTAGGAAGTTTTTCAGGAACCAACTCAAATTTCTTATCAAAATTTTCTGGTTCAAACATCAAACAATGTAATAGCTTCCCTTCTATTAAATGCTTATCTGTTTTAATCTCACGATCCTGTAGTATATAATCCTTATAAAATAAATAAGGAGAAAATAATAATTTATTTAAAGAGGAATAGCTAAAACAAAAGTCTTTATTTGAATAAAACTCTTCCTCTTTCTTTTTATCTATGTGCATATGTATTCATTTGATACGTTATCTACTTTAATTTTGTCTTTATATTTATCATATATATGAATATCTTCTAATTTAATAACAAATCCTTGATCTCCAAGTATACCTGCCGCTGGAAGTACTTTCTTATGTACTTTTTCTCTACACAAGTTTACTATAAATTCAGTTAATTTTTCTTCTCTTATTAAATGTTTTATAAATCTACTATAAGTATGACCATGACTTTCCTGACAACCTCCTTCAAAAACTTTAAATCTATTTCTAAAACCTTTAATATTAACTGTATTCCAATGATTAGTCCACTTACATTTATCAAAGTTAAAGAAATATATAGCAGCTAATATATCAAAGCCTTCTTCATAGTTAGAATTAGCCATTAATTCCAAAGCTAAAGTTCTATCTTCAATATTAGCACTATTAATTTGATTTAACAAGTTTTTATAATCATCCTCTGTTAAAGTAGTTAAGCTTTCACTAATCTTTTTATTAACTTCTGTGTCAAGAACTATTTGAGCAGAGGTAGTTGATAAACTTTTATATATTTCAACATTCTTATCCTTTTCTACAACAGCAGACCTTTGTTTATTAAGCTTCTGATGATTTTGAATAATACCTTCACAATTACTTATAAGTTTCTCCTGAGCTGGAGTAAGGCTTCTGTAGGTATAAGGGACATTTAGTCTAAAATAATCTGAGCTATCACTTTCTTCTAAAATCTTACGTACTTCTGCTATGAATTCTTCAGAGATTAAATTATTTTCTCTAAGATCTATCATAACAGCATAAAATTGTCTTTTGGTATGAGAAGCTGTCCATTTAAATTCTATTAAACTTTCTATAAGTTTTTTAGATACTACATGGATATCCGCTTTATCTTGATCTCTGGTTATCTTTACATCATAAGATCCTTTTAATAAATCTACCTTTTGTCTAGGTAAACTTAATTTAGGATATCTATATAATGATTTCCCTTGTAGATCTAACGCATCATCTTTAACACTCAGCCCTAACATATTTAGATCTTCTGTTGTTAAATGCCACGAATCAGTATTTAATAAAAATATACCATTTTCTTTTATATTGATAGCATCAGCTGTTAGATGACTATCTTTCCACTTTGCAGGATCTTTTATATCTAATTCTACTTCAAAATTTTTATACATTTTTTAAATATTTTTTATATTCTTTCTTAACAGATACTTTAAAAGTATAAAGATCTCTGTTTTGTATTCTAATCTCACTTCTTACTATTGGTTCTAAATATTTAAATGATTCTCTATTAAGCAAATCATTTTCTTCTAACCATAGTATCATATTTTCAGCACTCTTATTAGTGAATACCTCAAATTTAGACTCTCCAATCCAATATTGCATGTCCTTATCTCTATTATATCTATCTGCTATATTATAACAATCTTGTGAAAATTGCCATAACAAATGATAGTTTTGATTATAATCTATAGTAGGAACAATCTTTGCTAATATTTCTTTATCCTCAGTATTATAAGAACTATGTTGTGCTTTTAGATCTCCCAATAATTCTTCATCTAAGATAACCTTATTTGCTGAACTATGCAAGACAGTTTCAACATCTACAACTGCTAAGTTATCTATTTGAATTTTCCAAGCTAAGTTAATAGCCAGCCCTGTAAGCATCCAAACATCATATAAATTTTCTCCTAGTTCAAAATTAGAATAATTTATGCTATCTAGTATTTTACGTGTTAATATTACATGTCTATTAGCGTTTTGAATTAAAGGAGCAAGATTGTATCCACTAACCGTTGAGCATACTCCCTCAGCTAATTCATAATTCCATAGTTTAGATTTCATAATGGTACTAGGAATGTTCATTCCATTTTCTAATGTTCCTCCATCTATAGCAAGATGACCTACTATTAAGTCAGCTTTCTCATAGTCATTAGTTACAGTTATTTTATGCTCTTTAAGAGCGGCCTTCATTCTATCTGCAGAAACACTGCAATTAGGTAATATAAATGCTTTTTTATAATTACTTAATTGGTTTCCTTGAATAGTTGGCTTTACTAATATTTCATTTATGTTATTAAAAGTTGTTACGTCTTGAGTTACTAATACATCTTGAATAGAGTTATTGGAAAGGACCCCGTGTATGGGATCCGTTCCAAGTCCAAAATAATCCAAGGCATCAGTATCAAAATCTTGATATACTGTTTTATTTGCCATTTTATTTCATTGTCATTTTAATGATCTCAGGGATCATCATTAATTTATTAAACTTTGCTTTATTTCCAGTGAATATAGTTCTTACTATTAAGTACTGTAAATCATTAGTAAAATAGTCTAGAGTACATAGAGCTTTAACTCTATCTGTAATTTTCTGATTAATAGTATTCTCTTTAGAATAGACTACTGCATAGTTCCCTAGTCTTGTAGCTAATGTAGATGCAATATCTGCACGATATGTTTCATCCTTACCTACACAACTCCTTAGTTCTCCTAAAATATATTGCTCATTATCATGAGTCAACAAATCATTTGGTGTTACTAGCTTATCAAGCTTATTATTAATAAAGGTTGTAAACATAGAAGCAAACGCATCACCTACACTACCTTCACCAATCATTTGGATCATAGATAAGTTATCTTCAAAGTTCTCAAAGCTAGATATAGCATTAAAGAACGTTGTAATAGATCTTGCATTAGTTTCTTGAGTTACTAATTCTGGATTTAATAGTAAGAAGTTTATACATCTAGTATCAATTCCTGCACCCTCTGCCCATTGAGCCCATACATTAACATCAAATTTTAGATTAGCTGTTACATATCTAGTTTTTTGTGCAGAGTCAATAGAGTTGACCATATAATCTCCATTATCTGGATTAGCAGTTAAAATTATATGCCAATCTTTAGGTAACTTCCATGAGATATAAGTTTGTCTATCTACTAATTCCATTACTGCTTGTATAAATCTTACATCAGCTCTGTTCCAGTCATCTAGTAATAGAATGCCTCCTTCTTTTTTATCTGCAATCCATTCAGGAGCACAATAAGACATTCTGTTCTTACCAGTCATTTTATATCCATTCTTTAGATACTCTTGTACGGCAAGTTCATCTACCCACATACCAACTTTTTTTGTTGTAGTACTTGTGGTTAGATTAGCTAGACTACTAGAACCAGCTCTTTGTGTAGCAGTTACCATAGCTAAGTTATCTATCTTATTTGTTATGGTTTTTTCCTTATACATTTGAAATTGTCTTACAGGGAATCCTACTAGATCACCTAACTCTTCAATTTGTGCAAGGTTTAGCTTTACAAAGTTTAAATTATTTTCTTCTGCTAGTTCTAAAATACTAGAAGTTTTACCTATTCCTGATTCACCTACTACCTCAATAGATACTGAATTCTTCTTATCTTTTTGTAAGAATCTATTGTTATCTATGATATGATTAATGAATCCTTTTAATTCTGTTACATTTAAATTTACTTGTGCCATTTTTTATTAATTAAATTTTATTACTTGTCCTGGTAACTCATCATTCATCTCTGAGATGCTGCTTAAACACCATAAGGTATTTCTTGGGCAGTTCTCTGGAGTATATGCTTCACCATCTGTTAAATATATAAGGGCTGTATAAAACCCTTTTTGATTATAATGATCTATGACCGGTTGAAAGCTTGTCCCACCACGGCCATGTATTTCCCATTCTCTTTTGGGATTGAATTCTTTTACAGAACCCAAACTAGTATCACATTGTGCTACTGTTATTTTATGTCCAGTCTTATGCATATGGCATAATTCACTATGAAATTCTTTAAGTTCATCATTATTAACTGAACCGGATGTATCTACACCCACTAAAATATGATTTTTATGTTTTATCTTTAAGCCTGGATTACCACTATATCTTTTATTATATTTACGTCTTAATTTTTTAGTAAATATAATACTAGAGTTTCCAACAAATCTTCTAAGATAACCTTTCCAATCAAATTTAGGAGGTTCAAGATTTAATAATGCATCTATGATATCTGAAAGTTCTCCTGGAATGTGTCCACATTTTTTTATAGTTTGTTCAGCACTTTCTTTTAGTTGATGTTCAATTTGTTTTTGAACTAACTTTTTATCTGCTTCTGATAACTCATTAAACTCATCCCACGAAGTATGACAGTATGGTGTAGTACCATCCATTTCACTCATTAATGAATTTAATGTTGGAGATGTCCCATCTTCTTGAGCTTCTTTTAAAAGTCTATAGTATTCAGTGGTACCTGCCTTTCTAGGAAGCTTTAATTCAGGAAAACTACCTAGTAATAAACCGCCCTCTGGCAACTTACTACTATCTATATACTGATTGATCTCTAGATCTGCAGCAATATTAAACAACTTTTTATCAGAAAAGCTACTTCTTAAAACTAAATGTCCAAAGGCTAAGTGCAATAGTTCATGTTTAATAAGTCCTAACCTATGATCAGGGCTTAACTCCATGTAGAACTCAGGATTTATAGTTAATTGAACACCAACATTATGTTTACTTACTCCCGCTGTTGGAATTGTTAAACTATATTTCTTGTTGATACCAATTAAAAAAAGCCCATAAAAGGGCTCTGTAAATATTAATGTTTTGGTTGTTTTAGCAACACTATCTTGTATTTGTATCATCTTTATTTTTATTTGATATTTTATTTAGTATTTCTTTATAGATATCATCTAGTTTGTGATGATCTATATAAGCAAATATCCGGGTTGTAATCATGTCAGAATCTAGAGGATGATTTTTATATGCTTTACCTCCAATTTCAAACGAATATTGTACAGCAATAGAGAACTTAACTCTATCTTCAAAGTTTAGAGCTTTGCACATTAGTCTGTTTAATATTTTTTGATCCAATCCATATTTATTCTTATATATTTCTAGTGCAACGAGTGCATCTTCTTCATTACCACTAAACATATCTTTTAGTGTAAAGAATTCATCCACTGTTATTATTTGTCTAGATTTCTTCTTCATTATTTTCTATTATTAATTCTATCCATACTCCTGGATTTTCTTTATCATATATATATTGAGTAAAGGCAGGTATAATAAACTCCGCATTATCATCTTCAATCCATCCGTGCTTCACCATATCATCTTGTACTGTCTGTGCAGGATTAATATAATCAAACTTATGTCTAGATCCTCTGATGAATTCAAAAGATACTTTTACAGGTAGCTTTTGTTTAGCAACTTCAGCTTTGAATTCTTCTGCGTATTTAGTATAACATTCTTTGGTAGCTTTTCTGTAATTCATTACAGCTTTGCTAGCAATAAAGTATTTACCTGTCCATCTCCTTCCATTTTTACTACTGGGTACATTCCCCGGTATAAACCATCTATGTTTTATCATAATTATTTATTTAGTATATCTTTCAATAAAGGTTTCAGATTTGTATGAACTTGTTTAACTCCCAACTTCTTTACTGCATCTGAAATGTCTTTACATATAGGTAATACTAGACCATCAATCTTATATACAGATTTATATTTATCCATAGCTTTGATCCCGGCCTCATCATTATCTAAAAGAGTTATAACCTTTTTATATTTCTTTTTAAGGTATTCTATTACATGCGGTTTAATCATAGTATTCTCACTATCTGGTGCTATAGTTTCTACATTATAGCCAATGCTAGCAAGACACATTGCATCTTTAAGAGATGAACATATTATAAGATAAGGTTGATCATATTTTAATTGATCATATCCCTGGAGATGATTAGATACTTTATGGAATTTATGTTTACTATAAGGTTGGTATATTTTATATACCTTATCTTCTTTATCATAGTATCCATACATGTATCTTCCCTCTATCTTTAAACTTTTAATCTTATAATTTTCTTCTTTAACTAAGTTATAATATTCAATTGGTTTAACGTTATATCTTTCTAACATTTTTTTTCCAATATTAAATTGTAACCAAAATGAAGCATCTGCCTCTGTCCACTCAGTCTCCTTTATAAATTGCACCTCCCATTTAGGTTGTGCTTTAAAAGTCTGAGTTTTAAAATCAGATGTTTTCACATATGCATTATAGTCATTTATTATTTTTCTGGAGGCTGTAGGAAAATCTATATTAAACATTAGTTTAACTAGATCTACTTTGGTCCCACTCTTACCGGTTGAAAAGTCTTTGAATTTGTATTGCATAATAGACTTGTCTACATACACACAAAAACTAGGTGTCTTTTCTAAAGGATTAAAAATTGATTTAATTTTTATATCCTGTCCTATTAAGGGTTCTGATAAGTTTAAATAATATTGAAATACCCAATAACTTGGTACGTCTGAAGGATTAAGAACTAGATTTTTAGTGCTAAACATTATCTAGCATTTTCTACTTCCCATTCCCATTCATAGTCTGGTTCCATATTGTTATTATTAAGTTAGTGAAAAAAGGGAGACAGTTATGATACTACTCTAAACGAACCTGTCTCCCTTGGCTTCACACAAAATTACTACAAATCAAAATCATCACCACTAGCTGCAGCTGGTTCAAAGCTTGTAGTTGTGGTTGCTTCTTTCTTAACTAATGGTCTAAAATGTTGAGTATTCCCTTTATCAAAAACTAGTAGTCTAGAATTCTCTGTGTCAACAGCTTCTAAAGGTACACCTTCTTTGCTCATTTTTGGTAAGAATAAATCATTATTTACATAACCTTCTTTATTTTCCCATTCACGGCCCCCTAGACATGCATTAACATATCCGGTATTAGATAATACTTCATTACATTTAGTCATAAATGCTTCAATTGTTTGGGCTTCAATCTTATCTAGCTCTGCTCTTCTATCAACAACCTCAGCTAAATATACCATAGCTTTTAATACTTCATTATCTCTTTTGATTTCATTACCATTTTGTAATACAGTATCTTTGTAAGGATAAGGTGAGAACCTTACTCTTCCAACTTGACCTTCATAACGTGGTCCATCAGGCTTATTCATATCTTTTAAGAATCCATTGAATTCTCCATCTACTGGCTCTGACTCTATATGTAACATAACATTATATGCATCTGCATCATATGGTGTTTGGTCAAATGTAATTGAATTGATTTTCACTTTGTGATTACCTGTTCCAATTACTGGTTTAATGCTGCCTGATCCTACAGACATGTCTTTAGTATTTAACATAGTTTCTTTTTTAATTGATTAATTATTATTCTTCATATTTTTGTATGCAATCTTTTACATACGATAGGTCATTAGGGATAAACTTTTCCTCAAACATACCCATAGGTGATTTACATGTGTTCTCTCCATTATTTTGTGTTTCAAAACCATAGATTAGTTCACCATCATCATTTTTATTTACTTTACCAAATAAGACAATAGAGAATAGTCCTTCCAAAGTTAGAGTATTGTCAATCATTTTACCAATAGTCTTTGCTTTAACTTTTCTATTTCCATTAATATCTGTTGAATCTTCTGAGTGAGTTAGAAAAATTATAGTTAAGTCTTCTCTCATATCTTTAGGCATCTTAGCTACGTGAGCTAAGTTTGCTGCAATCTGAGTGAACTTATCATAACCTTTTTCATTAGCTCTCTCAAAATATTCAAAAGAACTCATATATTGCCAATCATCTACAACTAGTGTCTTGATGTGTGGCATTTTTTCATCAACATGTTTCATTGCCTTAATAATTCCAGCCGCACTGGCTGCTGAAGTTATATTCCCTTTAGGATTATCTTTTGATATCTGAGTATACTTACTCTTATAACCCTTAAAAGGTAAAGGTTTATTTGCAATGTTAATAATGAAAGTCTCTTTGGGTTCTAATGTTCTGATTGAGGTTGACTTTCCTGTTCCTGAATCAGCAATTACTAATATGCTTTGTGCCATAGTTTACTTGATTAATTTATTAATTACTTTTGTTAATGATTTTAAAGTTTGGTTAATCTCTTCTAATTTATTAATTAGTGGATCTTCAATCTTCTTATCATCTGGATTAGGTAAGCTAGGATTAGCAAAGTCTACTATAGCTTTGCCTCTACTAGTTACATCATTTATTACTTTTAACTCACTTACAGGAATTATATGTCTCACAAATCCTGAGCTAGAAGTAATTAGTTCATACTCTTCTTTCCAATGTGGATTATGTTTATGAAGGTATAAAGTTCTTTTTGGATCTTCACTATCATATTCTATACTTACAAACTCTGTGTATATATCTTGTTCCTTTTCCAGTTCACTTGGAAAGAAACTAACGTGCAGATCATCCTTACCAGATGGTCTATAAGCCATCTTAGGAATATATAATGCATTTATTTTACCTTCTGTTTGAAAGTAATCTTCATGCTCTTCTCTAAGTTTTGCAACTTTTCCTTTACGTTGTGCTGGTGTTAGCCCCATATTTTCTTTATTTATATTTTTAGTATTTATCATCTTCTTTCTTGTTGTCTAGGTGTTTCCATTTCTTCTATCTGCATTTGTTCAAACTTTGCTTTGAAGAAACTCATCCTAGCATCACCATTTCTGGCTTTCAAGAAATGTAAGACTAATGTTCTATCATTTTCAATTATATATCTATCTGGACCATAGTATCTAATCTTCTGCTTAGCGGGCCTGTTAATACCTATTAAAGTATCCGCATGCTGTAACATTGCATCTGATCCAAATATATCTGATTCAAGTATATAGTTTCCATATTTTCCATCTACTGCTCTATCTGGATTATCTATGTTTCTATTTAATTGTGATAGACATATAAATAAACAAGGATAATCCCTTTTAGCTTGAGTAAAGAATTCCCCTAGTTCAAATAGCATATCTAATGTACTATTCTGATAAGGTGCTCTTTTAACTAACATACTATGATCTAATGTAATCATAGTGTTGGTCCCTTTATGCTCTGTCATGTATTGATCTATTTGATCACGCATTTGATTAACAGTCATAGGAGTTGAAACAATATCTACAGGATGCTTTACTCTTTCCTTTGCATATAAATGACATTGGTTAAGAGTATCTGTACTTAGTATACTACCAGCACTACATAATTCTTTATATGTTTTACCGGTTATAGAACTAAACTCTCTAATGGCTGAGGTTCTCCCAACCATTTCAAATTGAAATTCTAATACTCTGAATTTATCATTTGGATTTAAAGCAAATGACTCTCTTATAATTTGATCTTTAATTAATGTTTTACCTGAACCAGGTCTTCCTCCTATTACAGTTAATGTATTCCACTCTAATCCATCAGTAGTAGCATCATTAAATTTAGGCCATGGTGTATATATGGATTTCTCCTCTCCAGTTGATCTGGCGTACATATATTTAAGTGCTTCATTAAAGGCGGCATATTGTCCCACCCATGATGGCTTTTTTTTCATACTACGTTTTCTTTAAAATGATCTTCTTCTGTGCTGACACCTTCTAGTATCATATCACAATAATCTGCAAGTGTTGAATGTTTTACTTTATGCTTATCCTGTTTACTAATGAAGTACTGGCTAGTTTGCATATATAGATAATCTTTATCTCTATATTCATTTACATACATACTAGCAGCCTTATGTATTTCATCCCATGAGTAATCATAGGTTTCAAAGAACCATCTAAATGCTTCTCCTAAAGCTTTAACATTATTTCTTGCAGGTTTACCGCTTGGTAGTTTCTTAGCTGGGAATGTTTCTCTATATTTATTTATCTTATCTACAAAGTCTTTTCCCATAAGTTGTATATCTGTTTTCTTTTTAGCTTTGATAAAATAATTATCTAATCTAACGCATAATACTTTAGCGTTTGGTGACATTATATATTTACCATCATCTTGTTTAATAAGCATACCTTCATCAACAAGTGCATGTTTATCTAACGTACTTGTGTTAGGTAGTGCAACTTTTTGTTTCATTGCAAATAAGATAAGGGCTTGATTAGGTGTTAGCTTTGCAGCTAATATTTTTTGGAATAATTCCCACATATATTCTTGGTTTTAAAGTTTATAAAGATACAAAATACTACCATATAATCCTATCTTTACCTTGGTTTTCAAGGTGATTATTTACTTTGTTAAACACATCTTGACTATCCCATTCTCCACCTCTATAAGCTGCAGATGCTGGATGACTTACTTTATATGGTTTATGATTACTTAAGTATCTTTCCCACTCTTCAGCTTTCCTTCCCATCATTATGATAGGTATATCTTTTTTATGCTTGTTAAGTAAATCAAATAGATATTCTACAAAAGGTTTCCACATATTCATATGTGAACCTATCTTGTTTACTTCTACAGTAAACGCTGTATTAAGTAACAGCACGCCCTGGTTAGCCCAACGTCTTAAGTCACATTCTTCAGGTGTATATATAACTCTACCTGTCTCAGTATAATCACCAATAGTTTGCTTTAGTATGTACTGTAAAGACTTTTCTGCTTTACCTTTTCTACTACAACTAAATGCTATTCCGTCAGCTACTCCTAGCTGTGGATATGGGTCTTGTCCAATAATAATAACTTTTAAATCATCATAAGGACACTCTACAAATGCATTCATTGTATCTTTAAACTTTGGTGTAAATCTTCTACCTGATTCTACTAAAGATACCAAGTTGTTCATTATTATATCAAAGCTTAATCCATTGATGAATGGTGACAATGCAGGTTCCCACCCAGAGTTTTCTAGTTTTTCAATTAATTTTTCTCTAATATTATTTATATCAATATCTAATTTTTTCATATATTATTATTATATTTGTTTTTTAAATTTAATTATTATGTCTGAAGAAAGAAAAGTTGTATCATATGATTTTACTAAAGTGATCAAAGATGTTGTAGTTTCTACTGCATTTATTCCTGGTCTACAAAATGTATACTACAGATATATTTCAGAGTTTTATAATGATGCATCTGAAATGGGTGACTTAGTATCTAAGTTTCACGGCATTATAGATGGCACAATTAAAGGAGATGATGCTACTTTAACTCCATTAGAACACGAAATATATACTGTATTCTCTTTAACTCATTTATTTAAATCATTTGCAAAAGATCAAAATCTTGAACAATTAAGTGAAATCCCTGTAGATGATGAGAAATTAAAAGAGTTTGCAGAAGAAGCAAAGAAAAAAGGTAGTCTTGTAGAGTCTATGCAACATCTTGCAAAAAAAATTGATGAATATAAACCTGATGAAGAAAAGAAAGCTTAACTCCACCAATCCTAAATACCTACCTAAAGATTCTAATAAAGAAACTTTACCTAAGAGAAAACATTTGATTAATCAAACTAAAGACGGTGTAAAGATATACGCTGTATTTTATTAGTTATCTTAATTGCATACCTCCAAAGTCTCCTATCTCCATAGCTGCTTGAATAGCAAGATTTAATTCTTCTTTATCACACTTAGCAAAAGATTTACAGTATTCTACATTGTTTCTCATAAAGCATAAGCCAGCTCTACGCTTGACTTGAAGTTTTACCTCTTCAAATGTATGACCTATTTCATTTGCTATCTCTCTAATCATAGCATGTATCCTTGCTAGTTGCGGGTTACTCCCTTTACCATCATTGACACCAATAAATATATCCAGCCTAGCACTCTCAGGCTGATTTTTCAAAAAGTTTTTAAATTTTATCTCAAATGCTTTGATTGGAAAGTGCAAGTCTCCATCTTTCACACGAGCTTCTACAAATAGTTGATCTTTCATGATGCTAGCAAACTCATTATAACAAGCATTATTATTACACCAGTTATACTGATCAGTGCCATTATAGCATGACCCTCTACTTGTTTTTTTCTTCTGCCTTGTCTATATTTTTTATCTTCTTCTGTCATATGATTATAAATATTTGGGTAATTCTTTCTAATATATTCTTTACCGTTGTTAGTGAAATGTTTCATTTTATTTATTTTATTACGTGGGAATGTACAATAGTATTAACGTATTGTTGGCTTATGCCTTTATGCACACTCCCCCGCAATAACTTGTTACTCTATTGATTCTAATATGTCCTCTTCCAATACATCTAAATCAAGACCATCTGCTTGAACTATATCCATTACATCTACTCTAACGAGATGTCCCCTATTATCTGAAAGGGCTGTCCATATATGATGTATTGTTATAACAGGACCACTACCAGGATAACCACTGCCATCACCATAATGGTTTATAGCTTTCTCTCCTGGTGTATATTTATATTCTATTTCTAATTCTATTTCTTCATGTATATATTCAAATGTATCCATTATTTAAACCTTAATGCGTTATCTACTTCAATATACTTTTGTCCACAATCTAAACATTCAATTTCATCTTCTTTTTGAATCATACTATGAAGGTATGACTTATCATAACAGTTAGGACATACATGTTTAGTAACTACATCATATGATTCTTGTATTACTTCTTCAAGACTCACTCTAGCCATTTCTTGAATGTATGCGTCAGTATCTCCTTGATACTCTTCCTCTAACATTTTCATAAATATTGCTTTCATTTTTCCCATAGTTATCTATTTAAAGGGTTATAGTATTTAATTTTATTTTCATCAAAGTCTTTTAATGCAGAGGCTATCCATTTTTGATCTTGTGTTCCTTTATAACATAATATATGACACGTGGAACGCTCTGTTGGATTCAGTCTTAGTAACCGTCCTATCCTTTGAGCAGTCTTTTTCTCATTACCATATGCATGCATAATAATACCCTGTTTTAGGTTACGAATTGTAACACCTTCTGATAATTGTAACACGCATGATAATTGATGAATCCTTCCGTCAATAAACATTTCTAGATTATCATCTGATTTTTTATTTGTTGAATGATAACTATGTTTACATACTCTATCTGCTTGTTTCTGTGTGTTAGCAAATATAATACACTTATCATTCATATTACTTAATAAGGATTTAGTATATATCTCTTTAGTCTTATATTCCATCAGTGCTCTCATTCTCATGATGGCAGCAAACTGTTTTTGTTTTTGAGTCTGTGCATCTCTACATCTTCCTGTTACATATTCATAATCTTTATACTCTGTAGTCCACCAATGACCTCCTTGTTTATTAGTTTTCTTTAAAGTTGGAAGTTTTGATAATGATAACTCATGTATAATGATCTGATAATCATTTAATATCTTAGAGTCTGTAGCTTTATCTACATCAAATAGATATTTCATAGGACAATACTTTTGTACTAACCTTCCCTTATCAGAATGCCTGTTCCTTGGAGGTGTACCGGTTAAACCTAATATCTTTCCTTGGAAGTTAGATAAAAACTCTTCATGACTTGGTAGTAATGAATGACACTCATCTAGATATACTATATCATAATCATTTGGGTTATGTTTCTTTAATGATAAATATGTTGTAAATGTTATATGATCTGCTAGACCAGAGTATTTAGTGCTTATATTTAGTTCATCCACCCAACTATCTTTAATAGATAGTTTAGGTATTACAACTAGAGCAGTTATAAGTGAATGGTAATTTTCATGTAGGTGTTGTATAGCAATTCTAGTTTTACCTACACCCATGGATATACCAAGTCCACATCTTTTATTTTTCATAGCTATTGCTAATGCATCAGCTTGGACAATCTCTCTATTATTCATAATATTTTATTCTTGATCATAAGTTCTAGGTGTTGAAAACCCTAGCTCTATTGCTTGTACTGTATTTTCTTCTATCCACATGTGACAATTTCTACATACAGGCAACCATGTATCTACATTTAAGTAGTTTACACCTCTACCTTTTTTGTGGTGTACATCTGTGGAGTGTATTGTACAGTTATTAATTTTTGCGTGACATATTGGATGGTCAAGCAAATACGGCCCACGTAATTTCTTGTAGGCTGCATTTGCTTTCTGCATCTTTTTAGAAAAGTTTCTAATACCCATTGGTTTTTATTGTAAAAAAGTTTCTTGGCAAGAGACCTAATGACATAAATTTTAGTATTACATCTTCATATGTTATACCTAAAGCTTTGAAGGTCATAGTATTATGATAGTCTTCTAAGAAGTCTTCAACTGGTATTGATATGATATATTCTACTGTCTTGCCTGTAAAAGTTTTACTAAGATAATGATTTATTTTCTTATTACAAATCATTTGCTTCCATGCATTGATCTCTCTTTGAGCTCTTTTCCATACTTTAGTTATTCTACGTTTTTTATCCCAGTGAAGTTTTCTAACTTCTTCAGGTTTATAAACTTTTAATCCATGTAATACACGTTTAAATAAAAAATGTTGATATGGATTAAGTTTAGAATAGTTTAAAGAGTTTACTATTGATGGTGGATGTAGCTGATATTCAGCTAGTATACCATAATAGTGATAGCGTTCTTCCCTTTTCTTGAGAAGATTTAATTGCTGTTCATTATTCAGTTTTGTTAATTGATTTTGTGATAACATGATGATTTAGTGGTATTTAGTGAGTAATTCAGTGAGTGGTATAATAGATTAGAGGGCCTGGTAGGTAATTGTTACTAAGCACTTCACAATTACCGTGCATGTGCACGTAGCACTCCAGGGTTCCCTCTTATCTAAAGTTTAAAAGTTATTATAATTCAAAAGTTTCTGCTTCTTCAAGCTCTTCTACTTTCTCTTCAACAACTTCTTCACTGTCATTACTTACCTCATCATCTTGGTTATCAACATCAAATGCTTCTTCAGGCTTTACATCTTCCTTCATTTTTACTTGACTAGTAATGCCATTAGCTTCTCTGATGTCTTGTCCATTAGTGTGAGCTATTAGTTCATCTTCTGAGTACGCATCAGCTGTAAAAACTGTTTTCCTATAAATAGGTTGTCCATCTACACAGCATACAATACCTGTATCTCCTGCATATTTAAGATCTCTGTCTGGTTCAGTTGAACTAAATGGTGATAAAGACTCCTTAATTACAATTTTACCTGGTAATTTAGTGTCTGTTGTTAAATTTAGAGTTTGTAGGTCTTCTAGTTTACCTAACAATAATGTTGATAGGTTACTATTCTTTACCCAACCGTTGTTACCAAAGGTTACTCTTTGTTGAGTCAGTCTTACATAACCGTACTCTGCGTTGTTGTTTGATTGTCTGATAACATTACCCATGTCATCAGCAATGATACTTACGTTTCCTTGCATTTTTAGAAATTTTAGTGATTAATAATTGATTTTATTGATGATTATACATCATCTGAATGGAAATACGGGTCATCCAATTTTTCAAAAGCGTTTATTTCATCTAAGGCTGGTTCAAACTCTTCAATATATTCTACTGATTGTTTGATTTCAGGCGGTGTAGTTGTATTTAAACAGCTGTTGTAAAAAGGATTACCCACTTCTTTAGTATAAGCTGAACTTAGACCATTAAGGTCTGCGTACTCTTCATCTGACAATGCTAAGTACTGCTCCAGTGAGCATTCTATTATCCTACCATTGGGTAATTGTATTATCATTTGCTGTTTATTCTAACAACAAAAGTATAATATTAAAACCTGTCTGAGGGAATAATATTTAGATTTATTAGTCTAAATTCAAAAAAAAATTGCAGTATAATAGCTAACGTTAAATTATAATTAGCTTTCTTCCTACTCTTTTTATATATTTATTGGCCTTTAACTCTCTAATATACCTACTGATACTATCAGGAGTAACGTTGAGGCTATCAGCCAAGGTTGATAATGATGGAAAACATTCCCTATCTTTATCTGCATAACAGGACAATAAAGCATATAGTCCTTTAGCTTGTATAGATAGACTTGGGTCAGACATTACTAGGTCTTTTACTATCCCAAATCTTTTTTTATTTTTCTTTTTGTACATGATCTTTCAGTAATCTTAACATTGCCATATTATCATCTGCTTCTTGAGCTAATACTACGTCAGTTAAGAAGTATTTTTTTACCATATATGGTCCAAAGCTGCCTTCTGGTCTTTCCTTTCTCTTGTTATATTCATGTACAACTAGTGCTTTAGACAGCCTAGGCATCTAGTTGGTGTATTATATCAAAGTATTTAATGTCTTCTTCTGCTACTAGAATTAAATCTACCGGTGAGAAATCATATTCAAAGAACTTCATCTCACTTTTTTTGTCATGATACATTAGACTAACCTTTATCCGTGAATAGAAAGGGTTATATATTTTATCTGATGTCCATGAACAATCATCTTCAACTAGACCATAGACCATACCACCTCCTGGATTTAGTTTAAGGTCCGTTAATACGTCCCATTCAAACTCTGATCCTGCATGATAGTTTGGAGGTGTTACTTTAATATAGTCTCCTGGATATACTGGTTCATACTTTTTACCTACACATGCTAAGTGAAGTATAGTTTCCTTAGTATAATCAGGTAATTCTCTTAATAATATTTGTACTATGTGTTGAGAGTTATGTTCACATTGTACATTTAGAACGTTCTCAATTAATTTATTTAGTACTTCTTCTGTTATATTTAGTTTATTTGCCATATTTAATTTTTTATTAAAGATAGAGGACACCTGTAGATAAACAAGTTTATTATGAAAACGAAAAAAAATCTACAGGTGCCATATCAAGGGTTACCACTCTAACCACAATTAACAATCTTCAAGGCCTAACTCACTAGTATTAATATCTAATTATAATACTGGTACTGTTAGTCTATTATACATCATAGAGTAGGACTATAATCTGTGTCCTGTTCTATCTTTTGGATACTTAAACTGTATCATAACAAATGGTAATAAAAACATTACCTCTTTTTCATAGTAGTTAAAGTCTCCATATCCTATACCACATCCGAAGATTGGTGTAAGGCTTACGGTAACATCATTTGGTTTAATGAATAAATATATAATAAGGTTAATAAACACAGCTAGTGTTATGATCCCTATTAGTATCTTCCAACCCAAGAATAATCCTGGGTTGTTTATTATATAATGCAATGCATATACAATACCTATCACAGGTACGAGTACGCACAGCATCTCTTTTAGTATTTTCTTAAGTGATTTTGACATTTGATTATTTTTATTAGGTTAGCATCTTACATACTTTTGTTTCTGTGCGTTCCAGCATTTAACTGGTGTTTGTTTAGAATTCTTACAGGTTCTTGACGATCCACAAGAGGATAAGATGGGTGCTGCTATAAATAGGAACACCATAAGGTATATTATTCTTTTCATTACAGCGGTTTTAATTATAACTAACAGCATACTCTAAGAAGTCTAGACTCTGTTGATAGTTAATGGTTATTATATTATTATCTATGGCTAAGAGTTTTAATGACTCATTAGTCAATAGCTCTGCTTCTAAGTAATTCATACTTGGTGAGCCTAATTCATTACGATTGACACGTCTATGTTCCATATCTCCTGTAAAGAAGTTAACATGTTGGTCCTGTTCTCTTGAGAAGAGTACGATACCTATGTTCCTATTATGCTGAACGAATAGCTCAGGCTTTATAAAAGTTATTTTCATTTGTTTAAAGGTTAAGTGGTTATTGATTTGATATTCCGGGTACTATGCTTATCCTATAGAAGAAGAGACAATGTATTTAGTTTGTGCTATTACTCCTCTAGTAGTAGTGTTAGCTATATTTATATTATTAGTAGCCGTGATTATTATTGTGTGGTAAAAGGTGGTAATTAGTGGGTATTGAGGCCACATGTATTAAATGACACACACATTTAAATACATTATTCTTTTTTTTCCTTGAGTTTGAGCACAATTATAAGATTGGGAGCAAATAGTAGGAAGAAAGAGAGAAAAGAGTGAGAAGCTATACAATCCTGTTAGGAAAGTATACTTAATGGTTAAGAAAGGAAGAGTAGAAGGGCATTACACCCTTCACTCTGTTCTTAATCTACGCTTTACAGTAGAATAAGTTATCACTCACAGTACCGTCACTAAAAGTAAAGTTAGTGTCACCAACTACTAATGCAGGTATTTCATCCCCTGGTTTGAACTCTGTTTCAAAAGTATCCCAAAAAGGATTATCAGCATTCATTGGTTTGTTATCTTCAGTTTTTGGGCTATAGATACCGTACCTTGCATTAGCATTGTTTCCCATTTGAACTGTTTGAGAACCAATTGTAATTGCAGATGAACCTGATGGTTTGTCTGATACAATGATTGTTTTGTAAGTGGTACCGTCTGCACGCACTCCTTGATTGATTTTGTGTAAGTAAGCCATTTTTCTATTTTTTAATGGTTGCTGTGGATGATTACGGGGGGTTCCCCAACCACAAAAAAAAGATGGGGAGCAATTTGCAAGAACCTTTCAAGCACGTAAAACACACAAATTTTGGATAGGGGTGGTAAATTTTTTTTAATCAGGTGGGGGGAAGGTTGAGTGCAATTTATTTTTTTGGGACTCTAAATTTTAGTATATTGTTCTTATAAATGGAGTGTAACTAAAAAATAATTTACTATGTCAAAATGGAAAGATGAGCCTGAACATGACAATGGTCTCACAGAAATGGAACAATTACAACTAGATCAAATAATACTTGATACAGCTTTTAATAACTCTTATTTAGTATTAACTAATGAGATCACTTTTGATGAATTGTTAAGTCATAAGTTTGACACCGGTCATGAAGCCGTAATGGCGTTTAATCCGGAAACGGGGCCTACAAAAGAACAACTAGAAAATATGATACATCACTTCATAGATTATGAGGCATATGAGAAATGTGCTAAATTACAAAAGATAATGGATGAAACGTATCCAAATTTTCAAGCTTAAAAGATAACCGTAAACGCTTAATATGGCAAATATTCCTATATATAAAACGGATTGGGTAAATATCACACAGGTATTTAGAACTCAAACAGTAAATGCTGAAGGCGTTGTTACGTCTCTTTACACTAAGCAGGCAGCTGCCACTATAGATAAAAACAGGATTACTGCTGTAGGAGAATTCATTGATATAGTTGATGGCAATGTAGTAACTGCTGCACGTGCTATCTTTTATGAAGGTTTAACTTATCCAATTTATTGTACAGAAACACTAGTAACCCTTAGATCATGGGTGAATGCAATAGATTGTGGAGATTTATGTACAGATAGTTAAAATAATAAACTAAAGCATGGGACTAACTAAAAGACAAAAAAGTTTAAAAAGGTGGACTAAACAAAAGTGGAGAACTCCGTCTGGTAAAAAAAGCTCAGAGACTGGAGAAGTTTATGCTCCGTCAAAGACAATAAAGAAACTTAAGTCTACTAAAAAAGGTAGATCTAAACTAGCAGCAGCTAATAAAAAGAAAAGAGCTGCAACTAAGAAAGGTAAACAACATGCAAAACATGGATTGCATAAAGGTAAAAAAAGATAACTATGGCAACTAAAAAAAAGAAAAGTACAGTTAATGCATCTGGTAATTACACAAAACCAACAATGCGTAAAAGATTGTTTAATTCAATCAAAGCCGGTAGCAAAGGTGGTAGACCAGGTCAGTGGTCAGCACGTAAAGCTCAAATGCTAGCTAAAAGATATAAAGCTGCAGGTGGAGGTTATAAAAGTAAGAAGTGATGAATATAAAACAAATGAAACAAGTCGTAAAGGAATTAAAAAATGCTTCTAAGATGCATGCTGCTCAAGCGGCTAAGATTGAGAAAATGATTCCTAAAGGTAAACCCAAAAAGAAAAAGTAATGGCTAAGAAAAAAGATTCAAGATTGACTAGAGCAGGAGTATCAGGATATAACAAACCTAAAAGAACTCCAGGTCACCCAAAGAAATCTCACATAGTTGTGGCTAAGGTAGGAGATAAAGTTAAAACAATAAGATTTGGTCAACAAGGCGTTAAGACAGCTGGTAAACCAAAAGCAGGTGAGTCTGCTAAACAAAAGGCAAGACGTAAGAGCTTCAAAGCTAGACACGGTAAGAATATTGCTAAAGGTAAAATGAGTGCTGCATACTGGGCAGACAAAGTAAAATGGTAAAGATTATTGTAGTATTTATATTACTCTGGGTTTGGATTGCTTATGAGATTAAAAATGCTCCCTTAATAGATGATGAATATATGCAAAGAGATAAAAACTGGTATATAGACCAGTACAATAGGAATAGAAGTATGAAAGACCAAGTAAAAACTTGGAAAGAGTTTAAACAAAAAACACTTGAGTCATATGGAAAAGAAAAAGGCTTATAAACCATTACCAGAATATCTTTCAATAGGTCCTTCTGACATACATGGTGCGGGTATTTTTGCAAGAGAAGATATCCCTGCTGAAATAGATATGGGTATTACACACATATATGATCCAGAATTTCAACATGATTATATTCGTACTCCTTTAGGTGGGTTTATAAATCATTCGGATCAAGCTAATTGTGAATTAGTAGAAGATGATGCTGATTGTACCTATAAAAAAATCAAAACTCTCCGTAAAATAGAGATGGGTGAAGAAATTACTTTAAAGTATTCTCTATATAATTTAAAGGACTAATAAAATTATTTGTTATAAACTTTTTTTATTTAAACTATTTATATATATTTGTAAATATGTTTAATTAAAAAAATCAATCAAATGGCAAGAACATTAAAATTAGATCCTAATACGGATCCTACTCAAGAAAAAATGAGTAAAGAAGAACTATCAGAACGTAGAGAAGAAATCACTTCGTTCTATAAGGATAATATTCCACATTTAACAGTACAAGCAGAATATGAAGCTTTATTAGCTGATATAGAAAAATCTAGAGCAGAAAGAATGCAAGCTCAGATGTTTTTAGCTCAAACATATGCTGCACAACAAGAAGGAACTAAAGGTGTAGATCCTAACTCAGAAGAAGCTCAAGCTTTTAAAGAGGCAATGGAAAAAGCTGCAGAAAAAGTAAAATAAAAAGGATAATTATGAGAATACTTAAAAAAGGTGATAAGAATAGTGAAGTTCAAAAGTTACAACAAAAATTAGGATTAAGAGTAGATGGACATTTTGGACCAGTTACAGAGAAACAAGTAATTAGATTTCAATTAACTAATGGTTTAACAGCTGATGGAATAGTAGGTTCAGATACTTGGACCTTACTATTGCAAGTTGGAACTAGTTATATGGATACTATAGATGAAGATAATGATTTATCTAGTCAATACTTTACAACTAATTATGATCAAATAATTCATAAACACTTTTTACCTAAAGGAGAATATATTGATGGACCAATTGAAAATAAATATATTTTTTTACATCATACTGCTGGTAATGCAAATCCATATAGATGTATTGATCACTGGGGAAGAGATACTAGAGGAAGAATAGCCACTGAATTTGTATTAGGTGGACAAAATCATAGGAATGGTGATGATGAATATGATGGAGTTATGGTTCAAGCTTTTCCAGAAGGAGCTCAAGGATGGCATTTAGGAAGAACAGGATCAGGATTTATGAATAGACATTCTGTAGGATTAGAAATATGTAATATGGGTTATTTAGATAATGATCATAAAACATATGTAAAATCTAAATGTCATCCAGATCAAGTATGTGAACTTGATGAAGCCTTTAAAGGTAAAAGATTTTGGCATAACTATTCTGACAAACAGATTAAAGAAACTGAAAAATGGATTAGATGGGTTGGTGAAAGAGATCAGATAGATATAAGAATTGGTTTAAAACAATTTATTAAAAAGTATGGACCATATAAAGGTTTTGAGTTTCAAGAAGATGCTCACTACGGTAAAATAGAAGGTTTGTTAACGCATACTAATGTAAGAAATGGTAAAATGGATTGTTATCCACATCCAGACTTTGTTGATATGATAATGAGTTTATAATATGGCATTAGTAAATAAAGTAGATTTAAAATTAAAAGTAGATTTAGACCAGTCTATTATGTATCAGATTATGACATACTGTTTCTTTAAAGATATAGTTATAACTAATTCTGATTTAAAATTCTTAATGGAATTATCTAAAAGAGATAATATTGAACTTACTAAATTTTGCATAGAGTTAGTTAATAAGAATATATTTAAAAGTCCCCAATCAGCTAGGAATGCAATAACTAAAGCAGCCAAGAAAGGTTTATTGGAGAAGAAAGGTAATAATAAAAAAACTATATCTATTAACAAAGATATGGATATACAGAATAGTGGCTTAGTATTATTGGATTATAAAATATTAGGTAATGAATCCCAAGAAGCATAAAGAATTTAAAAAAGGAATAGCAGAAGAGGTTGGAGTTCATCCATCAGTTGTAGATGATTTTATAGCTTTTTATTATGCAAAATTAAGAAAAAAATTATCTGAATTAGATTATCCCAGAATTCAAGTAGATGGATTAGGAACATTTGTTTTAAGAAAATCTAAACTAGATAAATCTATTAAGAAGAATAAGAGTATGTTAGGGAACATAGCAAAAAGAACATATAATGGTTTTGCTAAAAGTGAAGACATACAACGTAATATTAATAATATGGAAACAGCTATGAAGCAGATAGAGGAAAGTATATTAGCAAAAAAAGAATTTAAAAAGAAGAAGAATGGCCAATAATTTTAAAAAACTTTTAGGAGCATTTAAAAATATTGACCAGATTGCTGAAGGCATTACTAATAATATCTTTAAGAAAGAACATGTAGAAGCTGTAGCAACAGATAGATATCAAGAATGTATTAAATGTTCATTGTTTGATGCATTTGGAGAAAGTTGTTTAGCTCCAGGAACACAACCATGTTGTTCAGACTGTGGATGTAGTTTATCTTTTAAGGTGAGATCATTATCTTCAGAATGTCCAAAAGGATATTGGAAGTCATACATGGATGAAGAAACAGAAAATAAAATCATTGATCAAATAGAAAAAAATGGAAACAAATAAATATATCATAACTGAAAATAGTACAATAGTAGGAACACTAAATATGATTTGGTGTACTACAGATACTAATAATTTAAAAACTGAATGTGATGGCAGTAGTATTTAAAGAGAAAGGACATGTCTATGAGAGCAATGACCAGGATAAAATATCATGGGTAAGTGTTACAGGACTTGTAGCTAAATTCAAACCAAAATTTGACAGAGATGGACAAGCTGTTAAATCCTCAAAAAACAAAAGATCCAAATGGTATGGAATGACTCCTAAAGAAATTATTGCTGCATGGGATGGTGAAACACAAAGAGCAATTACATTAGGAAATTTTTATCATAATCAAAGAGAAGCTGATATGATGGAATTCAATACAATACAAAGACATGGAACTGAAGTACCTATAATAAAACCAATAGTAGATGAAAATGGATTAAAGATTGCACCTAAACAAAAACTTCAAGAAGGAGTTTATCCTGAACATTTAGTTTATTTAAAATCTGTAGGGATATGTGGTCAAGCTGATTTAGTGGAAGTAGTAAATGGTCATATAAATATTACAGATTATAAAACTAATAAAGAAATAAAAGAAAAAGGATTTACTAATTGGGAAGGTATAACTAACAAAATGTTTAGACCAGTAAATCACTTAGATGATTGTAATTTAAATCATTATAATTTACAACTCAGTATTTATGCGTATATTATTAAAAAGCATAACCCTAAACTAAAGATAGGTAAATTAAGTATCCAACATGTTAAATTTAAACAAGTAGGAACAGATAAAAACGGATATCCTATCAATGAACATATAGATGGAGAACCCGTATTAGAAGAAATAAAAATGTATGAACTCCCATATTTAAAAGATGAAGTAAGATCTTTGATGATGTGGATAAAAGATAACCAATGAAATTAAAAGAATTTACAGCCGCAGTCCCAATACAGTCTAAGACCTCAAAGATACCAACTGATTTTCAGTTTTATATGACACTGGTAACTATTGATCTTGATGATATAGCATATTTTAAACAATACTTCCATCCAGGAAGAGAAGCATTTCAAGATGATTATACTGAAGTACTAATGAAAGGAGCAGAAAAACCTATAGTACTACAAATAGCTTATAAAAAATTTAAAAAACAGATAGCATGATTGTAAAATTATTTGATATACAAAATAGTAAACTAGTATTAACAGAGCATTGTTATGCACTACCTTTTTTGAAAAAGATCATGACTGAATATCCTGATACTCATATGCAAGTATTTCAATATGTTTTTTATATGTCTTGTCCTGATCCAGATTTAAATCCTTTTTTTAATTTACCAGAACATGAAAAGGAAGATATTATAATTGAGGAAATACAATTAGAAGAATCTCCAGAAGATGGTAAAATAAGATATGCTTTAGATATGTGTAAAAAAATGTATGAGACACCTACCTATAGAGCTTATGTTGGTATTAAAGCAATGTTAGATAGATTAGCTAAGTATATGGAGGTTACTCCCATTGAACATGGTAGAGATGGAAATATGAACTCAATGATTAATGCTGCTGCAAAATTTGAGAATATTAGACAATCATATAAAGGTGCATATACAGATATGAGACAAGAACAAGAAAGCTCTGTACGTGGTGGTGCAGGATTAGCTTATGACCAATTATAAATAAATAAAATTAATTAATTATGAACAAAAAAAGACAAAAGGCAGACAGATGGTTTGCTGCACACGGGATAAATCCCAATACACCCGATAGAACTAATAATAGCAATGTACTAGATTTGGTACCAGAAAGACAATGGCCTAAAGCTGGTGAAGATGCTATAAGTTATAGTTGTACAATTAGTGTACAAGGATATTTATTTTATTCACATGTTTCATGTATTTTTGAAGACTCAGAAGGTAATACATATGAGTATGAAGGAGGTGCTGGTGGTATAGGTATAGGAGATATTGAAGCAGAAGGTATCATTTATTTTGGTAATGAAGAAACATTATTAAAAGCAACTACATTTGGAGAAGCATTTATTGCTGAAGATGGTGGTACACTACAACTAACATGGGGTACTAGTGGTAATGCTACAGCAGTAGGTATAGGTGAAGGATTAGGAGCATTTGGTGGTAGTGGATCATGGAAAAAACTTTAAGAACATGGGACAGAAAATAATACCAGTAGGTAAGAAACTACTATTAAAGAAATGGAAAGTTGCAACTAAAACTGCATCAGGAATTATTATTCCTGAGATAGCTCAAAAGAAAGAATATAAAGGAACAGTAGTAGGTGTTGGAGCAGAAGTTAAAGAAATTAAAATAGGTGATATAGTTCAATATGCTGATTATGCTATGCCAACTCCTATGGAGCATGAAGGTGAAGAACATCTTTTAGTACAATCAGGTGATGTATTTGCAATACTAAGGGATGAGTAGGGTTATACCTACATATGACAATGATACATGGACAACTACTGAATTTAAAGATGACTTAGAATTTAGAGAGTTTATTGAGTCCATCTTTAGTGAACCAGGTAAGTATGGATTTACTGAGATGGCTTTTAAATTTAATGAAGAAGCCACTAGATTTAATACAGATGGTGTATACTGCAATAGTCCTTTTAGATCTAAGGACTTTACTGCTTATTGGGATGACCAAAAAGTTAAATGTAGAAATGGAGTAATATATAAAGAGGGAGATAAGACTTGGTATATTACTAGAGATTATTACATGTGGTTAAATTTCTTACCTATATTTGATAAAGAAGAAAAGAAGTATGGTTTTGCTAAAGTTAGAGATGCTCAATATCATATGGCATTATATGAATGGTTAGCAGAATTAAATAATCAACATGCAGCTATACTTAAAAAACGTCAGATTGCTTCCTCATATTTTCATATGGGAAAAATTATTAATACTTATTGGTTTGAAGAAGGTAGTACATGTAAGATAGGTGCTTCTTTAAAAGACTTTATAAATGATAAAGGATCTTGGAAGTTTTTAGAAGAATATAAAATATTTTTAAATGAACATACTGCATGGTATAGACCTAGTAATCCTGAAAAGGTTTTATTATGGCAACAACAAATAGAGGTTAAAGTTGGTAATAGAAAAACTGCTAGAGGTCTTAAGTCTAAAATACAAGGAGGATCTTTTGAAAAAAATGCAACAACAGGAGTTGGTGGACCATGTACATACTTCTTTCATGAAGAGGCCGGTATTGCCCCTAAAATGTTAGAAACTTATGAATATCTCCGTCCTGCTATGTCATCTGGAATGATGACTACAGGAATGTTTATTGCTGCAGGATCAGTGGGTGATTTAGATCAATGTAAACCATTAAAGGATATGATCATGAGTCCTGAATCAAATGATATTTATGCAGTAGAAACTGATCTAATAGATGCTGAGGGAACAATAGGTATGGCTGGTTTATTTATACCTGAACAATGGTCTATGCCACCATACATTGATCAATATGGAAACTCACAAATTGAAGAAGCTATTGAAGCTATACATCTTGAAAGAGAACGTTGGAAGAATGAACTAAATGGAGAACAATTTCAATTAAGAATATCACAAAAGCCATTAAATATTTCTGAAGCTTTTGCATATAGAAAAGCATCAATTTTTCCACAAGGCATACTTACAAAGCAACTTAAAAAAGTTGAAGAGAAAGAATACTCCTATGAACTGATAGAATTAGATAGAGACCAAGAAGGAATCATAGCTAAAAGAACTTCTAAGTTACCTATTTCAAAATTCCCAGTAGATAAAAAACAACATGATAAAACAGGAAGTATAGTTGTATGGGAAAGACCTGCATCTAAACGTCCTGAGTTTGGTGCATACTATGCATCTATTGACCCTGTGTCAGAAGGAAAAACTACAACATCAGATTCATTATGTAGTATCTTTGTATATAAGAATGCAGTAGAAGTAACTAGAACTACTGAAGCAGGAGATACAGAACAGTTTATTGAGAAGGATAAAATTGTAGCAGCATGGTGTGGTAGATTTGATGATATTAATAAAACTCATGAAAGATTAGAATTATTGATAGAATGGTACAATGCTTGGACATTAGTAGAGAATAATATTTCTTTGTTTATTCAACATATGATTGCTAGAAAAAAACAAAGATTTTTAGTACCTAAACAGCAAATATTATTTCTAAAAGATTTAGGATCTAATAGAACAGTTTATCAAGAATATGGTTGGAAAAATACAGGAACATTATTTAAGAGTCATTTAATTTCTTATGCTATAGAATTTATTAGAGAAGTAATTAATGAAGATTTAGATGATAGTGGAAATGTAATGTCACAAACATTAGGTGTAGAAAGAATTCCAGATCCTATGCTTTTAAAAGAAATGTTAGCCTATTATCCTGGCCTTAACGTGGATAGGTTAGTTGCGTTTGGTTCATTGATTGCTTTTGTAAAAATACAACAATCTAATAGAGGATACTCTAAAAGACGTGAATCAGAGGCAAAATCTTTGGTAAATACAGAAAATTTGTATAAATTAAAGTATAGTCCGTTCAAAAATATTGGACGTGGAAAACACAACTCTGCAAGAAACATTAAGAGATCTGGTTTTAAGAATTATAAATAAAAAAGAAAAGAATGAGAGTATTAAATGCAATGCAATTAAAGAATGGGGCTAAAGCGGAGAGTGGACCTACATTTTCAAGCTTAACACAACCCGTTCAATTTCTTCCTTTTTCTAAAAAAACTGATGACTGGGCGGCATGGAATCTAGACTGGTTAGAACTACAAGGTATAGAGTTTTTACGTTTAAATGCAAGAAGATTATTAAAGAATTATAAACTTGCAAAAGGGATTATAGATAAGTCAGATTACATTGTTGAACCAGACAATGATTATAAAGACATGATGGATGTTCTTACTAAAGAAAATGATTCTGCATTAGAGTTAAAATTTTATCCTATCATTCCAAATGTTGTTAATGTACTTACAGGAGAATTTGCTAAGAGATATTCTAAGGTTCAATTTAGAGCTATAGATGATGCATCTTATAATGAGATGTTAGAACAAAAAAGAATGCAGGTTGAACAAGCATTATTAGCTGATGCTGAAAAACAACTTACAATGAAAATGGTTGAGATGGGAATGGATCCTGGATCTGAACAAGCTCAACAACAACTTGCCCCAGAAAATTTAAAAACTCTTCCAGAAATTGAAGACTTCTTTAGCAAGTCTTATAGAAGTATGGTTGAAGAATGGGCTTCTCATCAACTTGCAGTAGATGAAGAAAGATTTCATATGCAAGAACTAGAAGAAAGAGGATTTAGAGATATGCTTATTGCAGATAGAGAATTCTGGCATTTCCGTATGTTAGAAGATGACTATGATGTAGAGCTTTGGAATCCTGTATTAACCTTCTATCAAAAATCTCCTGATCAAAGATATATTGCTGATTCAAACTATGTAGGAAAAGTAGATCTAATGACAGTTTCTGATGTTGTAGATAGGTATGGATATTTAATGGATAATAAACAACTTGAATCATTACAAAGAATTTATCCAGCTAGATCTGCACAATATCAAGTAAATGGTTATCAAAATGATGGTGCTTATTATGATGCTACAAGATCTCATGCATGGAATACACAAATGCCTGGATTAGCATATAGACAATATACAAGTAATTACTGGAATGATCCTGCAATAGGTGGTGATATATTAAGTGAGATCTTAGATCAGAGTGAAGATATGACTCCATTAGATGAAGGTAATCTAATGAGAGTATCTACTATCTATTGGAAGACTCAACGTAAATTAGGTCATCTTACTAAAATTGAAATGGATGGTGAAGTTACTCAAGAAGTAGTTGATGAAACATTTAAAATAACTGAAAAAGCTATATATGATACATCAATATTTAAAAATAAAACTAAAGAAAATTTATTACAAGGTGAACACATAGAATGGATATGGATTAATGAAGTTTGGGGTGGTGTAAAAGTTGGTCCAAATTTACCAGCTATGTGGAGATCTACAATGGGTGATAACATAAACCCAATATATATAGGAATAAATAGAACTAAACCTGGTAGGTTGCCTTTCCAATTTAAAGGAAACAATACACTATATGGGTGTAAACTTCCTGTTGAAGGAAGAGTATTCTCAGATAGAAATACCAGATCCACTTCATTAGTAGATTTAATGAAGGCATATCAAGTTGGTTACAATATGGTTAATAACCAAATTGCAGACATTCTAATAGATGAATTAGGAACAGTAATAATGTTTGATCAAAATGCTTTACCACGTCACTCAATGGGAGAAGACTGGGGTAAAAATAATTATGCTAAAGCATGGGTAGCAATGAAAGACTTTCAAATGCTTCCTTTAGATACTTCAATTACTAATACTGAGAATGCAACCAACTTCAATCACTACCAAACTCTAAATATGGAGCAAACAAATAGGTTGATGTCTAGAATACAATTGGCTAATTATTTTAAACAACAATGTTTTGATTCTATAGGAGTTAATCCTCAACGTCTAGGAGGGGCTGTATCAGCTCAAACGGCTACAGGGGTAGTTCAAGCCATGCAACAGTCATACGCTCAAACAGAGATGTATTTTGTACAGCATTCAGATCAATTAATGCCAAGAGTACATCAAATGAGAACTGACCTAGCACAATACTATTGTAGTAATAATCCAAGTGTTAGACTTTCTTACATATCTACAGAAGCTGAGAAAGTTAACTTCACTATTAATGGTACAGATTTATTGATGAGAGATTTCAATATTTTTGCTACTACTAAAACTAATCATAGAGCAATTTTAGAAAATCTAAAACAAATGGCTCTTACTAATAATACAACAGGAGCAAGTATCTATGAATTAGGTAATATTGTAAAAGCAGATTCTATTGCTGAAGTTACTGACATCTTAAAAGATTCAGAACAAAGACAACAATCTCAACGTCAACAAGAAATGCAACAAGCACAACAAATGCAACAGCAACAACTTGAAGCTAAACAAAAAGAAGAACAAATGAAACTACAAGTTGAAATTGACGAAAATGCTAAAGATAGACAGAATGATATTACATTAGCTGAAATTAGATCAGCTGGTTATGGATCTATGGTTGATCTAAATCAAAATCAACAGTCTGATTATCAAGATGCTATGAAAGAGATTAGAGAGACTACACAGTATAGAGAACAGATGAATCTAAAGCGTGAAGAGACTAGTGCTAAACAAAGTATGGAGAGTAGTAGATTAGATGTGGAAAGAGAAAAAATATCTGCACAAAGAGATATTGCTAATACTAAACTTGAAATTGCACGTGAGAACAAAAATAAGTATGATGTCAAGAAATCTAATGACAAAAAGTAACCGTTAGCTATATACTGCAAAAAACTTTTAATTTTTTTAAAATTTTATAAGTTTAATTAAAGAAACATTCCTTATATTATATATATAGAAAGTATTAATTATTAAAACCAACATAATTATGAGTTCAAAAGTTGAAACTATGAATAGTAAAGTTGAAACCTTAGATATTAATTTAGATGAGATTTTCAGTGCAGCACCAGGAGGTGATGCCATAACTTTACCGGAGGAAAGTAAAGAGTCTCCTAAACAAAAAAGTATCTTTACAAGAAATGAAAAATCAGATTTTACATTTGCTGATCCAGATAAAGATGATGCAGATGATTTAATAGCTAAGACAGAAGAAGCTCCAGCAGAAGAAGTTAAAGAAACTGCTGAAGAAGTAAAAGCTGAAGAAGGCAAAGAAGTAGAAAAAGTTGAATCAAAACCTAAAGAAGAAGCTAGTACTATACTAGATAGTTTAGATGATGAAACTGAAGAAGATGTTGTTAAAGCAAAAAAAGGTAGAAAACCAATTAACGGTATAGCTGATGTATTTACTAAGCTAATAAAGGATGATAAGATAGTTCCTTTTGATGATGATAAACCATTAGATGAATATACTGCTAAAGATTGGGAAGAACTTGTACAAGCTAACTTAGATGAAAAAGCTAATCAAGTAAGACGTGAAACCCCAAAACAGTTCTTTGACAGCTTGCCACAAGAGTTACAAATAGCAGCAAGATATGTTGCAGACGGTGGACAAGATTTAAAAGGTTTATTTTCAACACTCTCAGCAGTAGAAGATAATAGATCTTTAGATATAAAAAATGAAAAGGATCAGGAAAGAATCATAACTGAGTACTTAGGTGCAACTGGTTATGGAACAAGTGAAGAGATCCAAGAAGAAATAGAAATATGGAAAGATTTAGGTAAGCTAGAAACACAAGCTTCAAAGTTTAAACCTAAATTAGATAAGATGCAAGAAAAGGTTGTTGCTCAAAAACTTCAGCAACAAGAAATGAAGAGAAAGCAACAAGAACAAGCATCTCAAGAATATATGAAAAATGTATATAATACATTAAAAGATGGAAAGATAGGAGAGATTAAAGTTGATAAAAAGACTCAAGCCATGTTATATAATGGTTTAGTATCACCTTCATATCCATCAGTAAGTGGTAGAAATACTAATTTATTAGGACACTTACTAGAAAAATATCAATTTGTTGAGCCAAATTATGATTTGATTTCTGAGGCATTATGGTTATTGCAAGATCCAACAGGATATAAAGATAAAATAATGCAGAAGGGTGCACAAAAAAGCGTTGAGGCAACTGTTAGAAAATTAAAAACAGAACAAGCTAATGCAGGTGGAAGAAGTTCTTTAGGTATTAAAGATAAAGAACCATCATCCTCAAGAACAACCGGAAAGAAAAAATTACAAAGAGCCAGCAACATTTTTAAAAGAATGTAAAAGAAATTTAATTAAGTAAATTAAATAGAGTGAAAACAATTATTAACAATTAAAACAATCAATTATTATGGCAACTCCAGTTTTAAATAATGGGATTTTCCTACGTGATACAAGCTATAAAGCTAGTTCACATGTTGATTCTTATCACCTTACCCAAATGCTTGGCAACGCTGAGCCTATGGATATGGGACCAATTGACTTATGGGCAATGACTCAGAAGGTAGAAATGCCTTTATATCAAATGGCTTCTTTTGGTGGAAAGAATACAATCATGGTGGATAACGCTAGAGGTGAGTACAAGTGGCAAACTCCTATTGCACAAGATCTTCCGTATATAGTACAAGACGTTGAACCAGGAAATACTTCCAAGGGTGTAGACGGAACTACTTTTCAGATTAAGATCAACAAAAGAACTTTTGGACATGGTGACATTATTACTTATGATAAGTATAATGGATTAGAACTATACATTACTGCTGCAGATATTATTCCTGCAGGTGATGGATTTGTTTACACCGTTCAATTAGTTAACAATAACAATTCAGCTACTCTAGATGCAAAATATCTTGCTAAAGGAACTAAGTACTTTAGAAAAGGTTCAGCTAGAGGAGAGTATGGTGAAAGATTCTCTGACATTGAAACAGGTTCTGGTTTCCGTGAATTCTACAACTTTGTAGGAGGAGCAGAAGCTCATGTACACTATTCAATTTCTTCAAGAGCAGACTTAATGATCAAAGGCGGATTAAACGCTGATGGTACAGTTCCTGTTACTGAGATATGGAGAAACTTTGACAACAACCCTAATAATCCATCAGTACCTAGTATTGAAGGATTAGTTGCAAACATGGGTAAAGCGGGTGCTAGAGAAGCATTTGAAAATGGGACTCTGACAAGAACTTTCATTACAAATATGGAAGCAGCTCACTTATCTAAAATTGCAACAGATATTGAAACTTACCTAATGTGGGGTAAAGGTGGTAGAATTAAACAAGATGGACCGGATGATATTAGATTATCTGTAGGTTTATGGGCACAGTTAGACAACTCATTTAAAAGAGTTTACAACAAGTCTTCATTTACTCTTGACATGTTTAAGTCTGAACTTTATAACTTCTATCAAGGTAAAGTAGAATTTAAAGGACCAGATCCACAAAGATCACTTGTTGTACAAACAGGTATTGGTGGAATGCAACTTATCAACAAAGCTATTGCTGATGAAGTATATGGTTCAGGTCTAGTACAAAACGCTTCTGAGATTGGAGCAGTATCTGGTTCAGGAATGGACTTAGATTATGGTTTTGCTTACACAAGCTTTACTATTCCTTTCTTA
>MDSV01225390.1_pt1 | contig 104972 bp, 90 predicted proteins | sample 810851 | NCBI WGS metagenome assembly MDSV01 (sample SAMN05326640, study PRJNA326480) | marine metagenome | isolation source: seawater | place: Atlantic Ocean: North East | collected 2012
AACATTTTCAAAATAATAATCGAATACTGAAGGTTCATATATTGCCAGCTGGACAAGGTTATCCCATGTAACAGAGACGCCATCAGAATAAGTAAGACTGGATATGTCGGAATCTTTAAGGAAAGCACTTAATCGTTCAGAATCATCAAATACATTATCAGAATCAGAATCTTTGATAAACGTTAAGAAGGCTTCAGTCGGACTGACTTGTTTGATGTCAGTGAAGAGGCTTCTGACATCTGCACTGGTGAAGTCCCCAAAAGTAAGATTCTTAGCATCTGCATCAGAATAAGAATCTGAAATAAATCCATTGGCTTTGAGCAGTGCCATTAACGAGTTCCCAAATGCGGTTTCATCAGAGCTATTGGCAGAAAAATAAGCGGCAAATGATTGATTAATGCTGCCATCACTATTGAGTAGATTTGAAAAGTGAGTATTCACAGAAGATGTTAAATTATTACCCAATAGTTTTACAAAGATCTCTGTTGTTTGTGTGGGTGCTGTTTTAAGTAAGGTGATTAAATCAGAATATTTATAGTTGCCATTAAATACATCCGAACTGGTCTCAGATTCATCGGAGCGCAGGAGATATTTACCAAATAACCCTAAATTAGAATCAATAGCAATTTCAAAGGCAGACTGATTATTAGAAGCTGCAGAGGTAGCGGGGTTGGCTTTGGTAATCAGTGCAGTAAGTGAAGGAATAATTGTACTTGAAGTGTCGCTAACATCCGCTCCTTCCTTAATAAAGTTATCAAGACGGTCAACAAATAGTTGCATAAAGGCATCGGTATTTGTCTCAGTAGTGAAATAACTATTTAAATTTGTAAAATTTGTCGAATAGTCTGGAATATTTCCGCCTCCAGCCAAATAGGCATTATAGTTTGAGTGATCCATTGAGAGCATATTACTTGCATCAGTTGTAAGCGCTGCAGACCTAACAGAAGCATCTAAACCCGCGACTGCTGCAGTGCGAATATTATCGTATATGGTGACAAGATCAGAGTTTCCTGAGAATCTAAGAATTAATAATAATTCCTGTGTTCCATGAGCGCTATCCCAAATACTATTAATAAAGCTTTGGCCTTCAGCCAGTGTAACGCCACCAAAGGGATTAGAGTGAGAGGAATGATCAGAGTGATCAAAGCCAGTTTTTGAACTGGTAATATGATCAGAAAACTTGGTGAAAGAATTGATATTGGTAGAAGGGTTATAACTTGTGGAAAGATTATTATAGATGTAGTCATATTTGGGTACTAGGATATCAGCTTTTGTAAGTAAATAAGCAAGGGAGTTATAATGGGCAAGTTCAGCAGATAAACTGGTTGCATCAAGATGAGCACCAAGCTCGGCATAAGTATCTATCTTGCCAGCTGTATTGGTGCCGGTTGGATCAGGCGCAAACAGATAGCTGCCGAGTTTGTTCACATGGTTATCAATAGAGGATGTATAAGCATCTAAGACCGGCTGCTGAATAAGATACTCAAATTGAAGGCCAGAAGCAGCTTGGGCACTTGTCGTATGAACAGAATCTGCATTGCCAAAGCGGTTACTGATAAAGTGGTCTACAATTGTTTGTAGTTCAGCGGTACTTAGATTTGCTGTTGTGCCAACAGAGCTACCGCTGCTATATAGAGCATCAATTTGATTAAAATCCGTAATGCCAAAGGTTTGTATTTGATATGCCAGTGTGGTGATATCTAATGAAGGAAATATATCAGTATTCAGTAAGGTGTAGAAAGAGTCACCGGAGTTAAAAATGCCATCAGAGTTATCATCTGTCATAAAGCTGGCAATAAATGAGCCAGGGTCATTGGCAAGCATATAATCGATAAAGGCGATCACATCGCTATCAGTTATATCACCAAAAGTATCAGCCAGTGCATCGGAGGTAGATGTGGAGTCATCAATAAAGTCAGCTGCTTTAAAGTATTTGATTAGCTGAGTAGAAAAAGTATCTCCTGAGCCAAGATAGGAGGAGAATGCTTTGACATCGCTGGCAGCAAAAGCTTGGGACAGCGTATTTGAATTACTGTCAGTACCTGTAAAATAAGTATCAATAGTGGAGCTACTATCAAGTCCGGTCAGGTGTGCTGAAACGGTATTCATAAAGTGGGTGGTTGCAACATCATCAGCATTTGAAAGGGCGGTGGCAAGTTGATTATAGGTATAGTTATTAGTGGTAAATTGGCCAACGTCATTGGTGGAATCAGTTTTTTCAACAATATCAGCAATATAATAGTATTTACCCAGTTGTCCCATGGTCGAATCAAGACCAGCAGCGTAATATTCTGAGAGTTGAGGGTTAGTCTTAGTTACCGCATTATGTAAGTTATCGATGAGTGTGCTTGATGTGGATGTAGAATCAATTAAATATCCAAATTTTTCTTGCAAATAATCAATAAATAGCGATATAAAAGCATCTGTTTTTGCCTCAGAATCAAAGTATGCATCAAGATTAGAAATTGTGAGATAACCTGTTGCTGGTGATTCCGCATTTTTACTCTGCAGGTGAGTAAGATAAGCTGATGCATCATATGTTGTAAGTTTTGTAATTTCTGCGCTTGTATTCATTCCAGCTGCTGTTGCAATTTGAGTGAAAATTGAATCCATTGAGCTAGCTTGTGGGTAACTCGAACTTAATGACGATAAATCGGCAGTATCAGAATAATAAAGGATAAGGAGTAATGATTGTTTTCCATACCCATCGGCGTTATTCCATATAGAGTTAATAAATTCAAGGCCTTCAAAGTAGTTGATGCCACCAAAAACAACGTTAGATGAATTATCAAACCCAGTGTTTGATGAATCGATATAATCACTAAAGGTTTTAAACGCATTTGCAGAGGTATCTGTTGCAAAGCCTGATGTAAATAAGGAATTTAATGATGATGGATCAGAAACTAATTGTAGTCGATCATAGTAGGCATCGCCGTCAGAGAAAATAGCAGTTGTTGTGCCATCTGGGTGGTTTGTTAGGATGCTACTTGTTTCAGAAAAAACACGCATATCCAGCAGCAAATCATTTTCGTAATGTTGTTGTTCTCGTGTCAAGCTATTAGCAGTATCTTCAAGGCGGTTGGCCAACTCACCATCGCTATCAATAACATTGGATTCATTATTTAATTTTGGATCAGGTGAAAATAAATATGAGTTGAGGCGTGGTAAGAATTGCTCGATAGATGCAGCATAGGAGTCTGTCACCACCGGATCAATCAGCTTCATAAATAGACTATTGCTAGAACTATGATCAGTGGCTGCGAAGGTTCCTGATGATTCAATAAAATCTGTATATTCACTGAGGTAGTCATTTAGGTCTGTTCGAGTAACGAAATAATTATCTAAACTTGTTGTAGAAGAGGTGCTTAAAGTATCTAGATTAGTGGATATCGTGTTAGAGAAACTCTCATCATTAAAGTACTTATCAAAAATTGCAGGTTGATAAACAGCCATATCAGCTAACTGGGTGAAATTGATAGATCCACCTATACTGGCACCTATTTTAGCGTTGATTAAATTATAATTTGGATTATCACTATCAAATGTTACATCAGAAGCCGTATCGCCTCGTAAGTTTGTCCACAAATACTCATGCGGTGAGGAGCTGATTAGAGACTCTATGATTTCAATTACATCCTGCCGGCTGATATCCCCAAATGTTTTCTCCAGCGCAGCAGGATTACTGAGCGATGAGTCGATTAGACCTGTTGCCTGAAAAAGATTGATTAAATTGTCAGAGAACACACCTGAATTATATGTGCTCATAGATGACAGGGCATCTGCGCTGTATGCTTCAAGAATATTTCTGTTATTTGAGTCGGTGTTGGTAAAGTAGTAACTCAAGTTGGCACGAGTCGTTGATGCGGGCAACAAGTCGATAAATGCAGTTGTGGTTGCTGCATCAGCGCTGTTAAGAATATTAACAAGGTTTTGGTAGGTGTTTTGACCAGTTGAAAACTGATCTGTGCCAAGGCTCTCAGCAGCTTCCTCAAGCTCATCTTCCTTAAATAATTTACCACCGAAAATATCTAGATTCTTCTGTATAGCTACATCTGATGCATGATTATAGGCTAGGTCACTTGTTGCAGTTGGATTGGCTTTTGTTAACAATGAGCGCATGTCAGTAAATATATTGTGTGTGCCAGTGATTATTTCAACTTCACTTTTTGCTGTATGTTTAATTTGATCATGGAATTTATCCTCCAATCGATCAATAAATTGATTAATGTAAGTATCTGTTTGTGTTTCGTTTGTGAAATATGAACCTAAATCACTTACTGTTAAGTACCCTTGGTTTCCTGGAAGACCAAGTACTTCGGAACCGGTTTGAAGAAGAGCTTGGTGTATAAAATAGTCACTTGGTGTGAGCGATTGTAGTAAGTCATCCTCAACACTTTTGCTTGAGGAGAGCCCTGCAGCATTTTGTATACTAGTATAAATTTCTAATAATGAGGGCTCTTCGGACAAAAACAAGGTCAATAGAAATTCTTGCCTACTTGTATCTGACGCTCCCCAGATACTGTTGATGAAATTAACCCCTTCAGCGTAAGTGATGCCACCCAATGGATTTGAAATAGTATGATAGACATTATCATAGCCATCTTTATTATCAACAGTCGCATTACCGCTGGTAGTTGTAACAACGTAGTCTGATGCGACGGTGAAAGCATTTTTTGATAGCCCATTTGTATTGATCTGATTATAGATATAATCATGGTAGGTTAAGCTTGTACTATCCATAGTGCTAAAAAATGCAGCTTGTTCAAAATGTTGGTATAATTCTTGTGTAGCATCTTCGGGTACTGTATCAAAATAAGCACCTATTTCTGCCCAAGTATCTTTTCTAGAAGAGTCATTGACTTGAGTGGGGTCAACCGCAAATAAGTATTTTCCAAGTTTACTCATATGAATATCAAGTGCGGCATCATGGACATCTGTCACAGATTGTCTGAGAAAGTTATCAAAATTGCGATCACCAATATAATCAATAGCAGTCTGAATATCATTATTTGTAGATAAGAGTGGATTTGTAATGTTATCAAAAATGGACTGCAACTTGGAGGTGAGTAGGGTTGATGCGTCAATAGTGAAAAAAAAACTTTTTTCACTGTTATAAGTATCATGACCATCGAACAAAGAGGTTTTTAAATTATTTACAATCCCTATAATATCTCCCTCGCTAAATTGAGGAAAAAGTCCTAAAGCAGTGTCGTAGAAGGGGTCACTGTTTGTAAACTGGTTATCTCCATTATCTTTAAGCAATAATCCCCAAAAAAACGCAGGATAATTAATTGCTAGATCGTTTAAGAAAAGTTTAAGATCACCAGTTGTGATATCTGACGTTGTTTTTTCTCCCGTTGTAGTAGTATTTATAGAGCCATCCCCATTGCGATTAGGACTTAATAATTCAGCTGCAATGAAAGTCTCCAGTATGGCTGATTTGAAATTAGCGCTGTCTCCTGGATTATACGTACTTAGTGCCTTTTGAGTATCAACGTTAGCAGTTGTGCTCCTTTCAAATAGCTCTTCAAGCTTTTCTTTTGCTTTGGAGGGTAAAGATTGAATAAATGAGTAAGTTGCAGGACCGTGCATTGCCTCAAGAGCACTGATAAGATGATCATATTGGTATTGGGTAGTAAAAATTTGATCTGTACCACTTAAGAGTGAAGCTTGTGACGCGAGCATGAATGATGCTCCTGTGAGCTCTAATTCTATAGTGTCTTCCATATAGTAGTATTGGCCAAGATAACCTATGGAGTGCTCTATTGCTAAGTTATAAATCTGTGTCAATGTCAGCTGTGGGCCTACTGGTGCTTGAACAAAGACTACGATTTCTTCTTGAGCATCATCACTTACTTCTTCCTCGGCTTCTTCCTTTCCATCTTGTGGACTAGGCGCAGACTGAGCAGATGATAATTCTTGACTGGGCTCATCCTCTGATTCACTCTCCTCTTCATTACTTTTTTTTTCTTCTTGAGTTGTTTTTTCAGGGGTATCCTCACCCTCGCTTGAGACGGAATCAAATTTGGCATCAAAATTGTCACTAGCAGTGCCTATACCCACACTAGATGACAGCGCATCAAGAGAGATTTTACCAGTTACGAAATTTTTTAAGTTTGCGAGTATTGCGCCCGGATCCTCACCTGGGGCTCGAGCCTTAGCTACTTCCATAATAATTTTATCAATAAGGGCTCTTGCTGCATCTGATGATAATTCTGATTTACTAAGTTGCTGTTGTGTCTTTACAATTGTTTTTGCAATACTTGATTGTGAGCTAGATGCAACTGGATTACTGCTATGTGCTCCAACTGCTTGATAGATATCACTTGCATTTGCAAGCGAACCAGTATTACTTACGTCTGGATCATTATCAAAACTTTGAAAGAAGTTAAGTAGTTCAGGATTGTCAGCTATTTCTTCTAGCAGTGCGTTATACACCACATCCCCGCTATTTGCAGCAGCATTTCTCGCTCCTTGCGTATTACCAACATTATTCATTGAATCAGGTGTAGACATATTATTTTTATATTTTTTCTTACTTTAATTATAGCACTTTATGAGGGATATACCTCCAGAAATGGCTAATTATCCATAAAGTCGAGTACTTCAAGATTAGTATGATAATCCCCAATCAAAAGGTCATGTAAATTAAGTAAATGATTATACCCATCAATGATATAAGTGCTATATGCTATGTGATAAACAGAGTTATATGGAATAGATATGATCCCTGTGTCAATCAATAATGGGTTAGATGCCGCTTTAAGCTGGTATTCGTATGCAATTTCGTCCAAGAAAATAGATTCAACCTCTATCTTATCACTGCTGGGTTTTATCGGCGCAAAGTCAGTAGAAAATAAAATATCGGGATTGATCTCGTTAGCAAGCGCATTCACAAAAGCAGATTCCTGCGCTTGGGGTAATAAGGGTAACTCATCGCCACATTGATCGGTTGCGATTTCATCTGGTTCTAAAAAGAAATATTCAAGTGATTGAGGAGCAGTTAGAGCATCGAAAATAAAACCATCTACAAGGTTGAGTTCTATCAACTGTTCTTTAAAAGAATGAGTAAAAAAGTCACTTTTATATATTGTATTTGAAAAAGTCCAGTGTGAATTAGATTGGATATATGCGGTGGATAAATAGTCAAATTGTTCATGGTCAATTAGCAATTTCAATTTATTAATAAATCCAGTGGGAGGTGAGTCAAAATCAGTAAGCACAATTTTATTTTCAGGAACGGGTTTATCAGTGAGAGGGACGCTGATTATATCAAGATTAGTATCAACGGGAGTGAAATCACTTGTCATGGAAAATAAATTATCAGACTCAATTACCTCAGTTGCTGTTATTTCTTTGGCTGGCTGTAAGAGTGGTTCCATATTTTGATCAATGAACGCTGAGGGAGAGAAGTTAAAATGGGCGAGGGCAATACTATTTTCAGGAACGGGTTTATCAGTGAGGGGGATGCTGATTATATCAAGACTAGTCTCTATGGAAGTGAAATCACTTGTCATGGAAAATAAATTATCAGACTCAATTACCTCAGTTGCTGTTATTTTTTTAGCTGGCTGTAAGAGCGGTTCCATATTTTGATCAATGAGCGCTGAGGGAGAGAAGTTAAAATGGGCGAGGGCAATACTATTTTCAAGAACGGGTTTATCAGTGAGAGGGACGCTGATTATATCAAGATTAGTCTCGATGGAAGTGAAATCACTTGTCATGGAAAATAAATTATCAGACTCAATTACCTCAGTTGCTGTTATTTTTTTAGCTGGCTGTAAGAGTGGTTCCATATTTTGATCAATGAACGCTGAGGGAGAGAAGTTAAAATGGGCGAGGGCAATACTATTTTTAGGAACGGATTTATCAGTGAGGGGAACGCTGATTATATTGAGGTCTGTTTCAATTGGGATGAAATTACTTGAGATGATTGAAAATAAATCACTCTGTTCATACAGCCAAACTGTTTGTGTATCTTTGACTTGTTGTAAAGGGAGAAATAATGCTTCTTTGTAGGATAAGGGAAGATCAATAGTGATCATTATATCGGGGCTGCCATAAGATAAAACTATCTCATGTTGATAGGAAGGGAGGTCAATATCTTGAGACTTCTCGGTATTGAGCTCCTCAGATATGCGCATGGTTTTCAATGCTGTTGACAACTCATCCTCCACAAAGTGAGAGAGGTCCACTGCAGGCTCAACTGCAGATCTAGGTTGTTCAATTATTGGGTCGGGCTTAATAATATGGTCAAAGCCAGGATCCTCAAACAGAGTGTCAAAAATTGATATATCTTTTGGTACCGATTGATCAGTATGTTGATTTTGTGGCTGAGAATATTCTTTATGTATGTAATCAAAATCCTCAATAAACAGCTCATCATTAAGTGCATCAACGATTGTATTCTTCTCGTTTTGGGTATGCTTTAGTTGGGCGTGAGCTTTGTCGTTGGATAAGTGTTCTCCATGAGCATTCGCGATACTGTTACGAATGTCAGTTTTCCCTACTAGAAGATCTCCTTTTGCTTTTGTCATGGTACTTCATTTATTATTTACATTTAAATTATAGTACCACTTCTCATTTTTAGCTTAGTGATTCTATATAAAACCGGTTTTTATTGATTAATTCATCCAGATCACTGATGCGTTTTTTATCACGCTCAATCAACTGATCGGGGGCCTTCTTGCTGTAGTTGGGATTTGATAGCTTATCGGATAATTTCGTTTTTTCTGCCACTTGTTTTGCTAATTGTTTTTCAAGGCGACTGACCTCTTTCCCAACATCAATACTATTTGCAATATTGATCATTAAAGGGTGGTTCCCAAGTTGAGTCTGAATTAACTTCTCTTGATCATGACTGGTGTAGTCCTTGAGCCGTGTTAAATGAACAAGATGAGATTTTAAAGGGTGGCTCAATGTATCTAACCCCTTTACCTCAAGCCATACAGATGGTGGTATGCTTAGTTCAGAGCGTATCATCCGTATTTGGGATATCCATTCACATAGTTGGTCTACCGATTGAGTAGTTGCGGTGTCGATTGCTTCAGACGCTGGATATGTCATATCAAGAATAGATTGTTGAGCGGGGTGTATGGATGAAAATATTTCCTCTGTAATAAATGGAATGACAGGGTGCAAATGAAATAGGTATTGGGATAAGGTCATTTCAAGGTCAAAGATTATTTGCTGTTTTTCTTCGTCAGTGCCACTTTCAAAACTCACTTTGATAAGTTCTAGATACCAATCACAGAAGTCATGCCAGAATCCATGGTAAAGGGATTTAGCAAACACATCGAATCGATATGATTGAATCGCCTCATCACATTCTTGACTCAGGTGAGCTAAGCGTGATTGTATCCACTGTGTGGCTGGGATTTTTATTTTGTGATTAGTTGCGGTGATATCTTGCTTGAGCATTTGAATAAAGCGAGCACCGTTCCAAATTTTATTACAAAAGTTTCTATAACCCTCAAGACGTGAGATATCAAACTTTATATCCCGTCCTGTATTTGCTAGTGCACAAAAAGTGAATCTAAGAGCATCGGTGCCAAATCCAGGAATACCCTCAGGGAATTCTTTCTTGGTCAGTTGTGTTATTTTATTTTTTAGATCAGGCTGCATTAAATTTTTTGTTCGACTGTCAAGTAGATCTACAAGACTGATCCCATCGATCACATCAATAGGGTTGATCACATTGCCTTTGCTTTTTGACATTTTCTCACCACGAAAATCTCTAATAAGACCGGTGATATAAATATCTTTAAAGGGAACATCATTAATAAATTTCTCACCCATCATGATCATGCGCGCAATCCAGAAAAAGATAATATCAAAACCGGTGACAATCACTGAAGTGGGGTAAAAAGTTTTTAGCGCCTCAGTTTTCTCGGGCCAGCCCAAAGTAGAGAATGGCCACAGTGCAGATGAAAACCAAGTGTCCAAAACATCAGTATCTTGCTCTAGAGGTGTTTCTGGATCAATTTGATGCTTTTCACGAACTGCTTTCTCAGAATGACCGCAGTATATATTGCCAGCAGGATCATACCAGGCAGGTATCCTATGTCCCCACCATAATTGTCTGCTGATACACCAGTCTGTGATATTCTCAAGCCAATGGTTGTATGTGTTAATCCAATTATCCGGATGAAACTTAATGTCCCCGTTTTTACCCGATGCTAACGCTTTTTTAGCGAGTTGTTCTGTGCTTACAAACCACTGACTAGTTAGCCGTGGTTCAAGCACAGTACCCGAACGATCACCAATAGGGGCTTGAATCGTATGGGAGTCAACGTTAAGGAGTAGATCATTACTCTCAAGTTCCTCAATAAGAAGCTGACGTGCCTCTTTAACGGTTAAATTTTGATATTGTTCAGGAACTAAATGATTGAGGGTCCCATCATTGTTCATGATATTAATCATTTCAAGTTGATGCCTTTTACCCACCTCGTAATCATTAAAATCATGTGCTGGGGTAATTTTCACACAGCCTGAACCAAACTCTGGGTCAACATATGTATCTGCAATGATAGGTATTTTTCGATTAGAAATTGGTAGAATAACCATCTTTCCTAGTAAATGCTTGAAGCGTTCATCCTCAGGATGAACGGCAACAGCACTATCCCCAAACAATGTCTCAGGTCGTGTTGTCGCAACTCGTATCGAATCATTTGTTCCGTCAATAACGTATTTAATAGAATACATTTTCCCTTGAACTTCTTGAGTATTGATTTCAAGGTCTGAAACAGCAGTCTTAAGCTGAGTGTCCCAGTTGACTAGCCGCTGACCTTTGTAAATTAGGCCCTCGTTATACAACTGACAAAACGCTTCGGTAACAGCGTCAGACAATTTCTCGTCCATAGTAAAGCATTCGCGCTCCCAATCAACAAGGATGCCCAGGCGTCTCATTTGTGTTGTTATCGCATTTCCGGACTGGTTCTTCCATTCCCATGCTTTCTCTAGAAATGCTTCTCGCCCTATATCTTTTCGATCAATTCCTTTGAGCGCAAGATTTCTCTCAACCAACATCTGGGTCGCAATTCCGGCATGATCAGTTCCAACTTGCCACAAGGTATTATATCCACGAAGTCGATGAAACCTTATTAGAATGTCCATTAAGGTATATTGAAATCCGTGTCCCATGTGAAGCGAACCAGTGACATTTGGGGGAGGTATCATTATACAATAAGGCTCTCCAGTACCGCTGGGTTTACCATAATGTGCATCCTCCCAAAGGGTAGACCACTTTGCTTCAATTTTCTTCGGTTGATATGTTTTTTCCATAGAGCGATTTCAATTTACTAGTGATTGTAGCGGATACATTCTGTTTTTCCAAGCATTTAGGACGGTTTGGTAATCTCAAGCTCGATATTATGTTTACGGTAAAATAAGAACCGTTGGCGCATTTCTTTTGTATTTTCTTGTGTTACTAACTCAAATTTACATGAATTTTTAAGTGACTCTATACTCAGAGCAGAATAGTTAATCACTGGTAGGTCATCCGGAATTGGCGCACCAGGCCAAGCTAGCGCGATTCCAGAATGGAATGAGTCAATAATATCTACGATTATCCAGTCTGGGTGTTGCCACAACCAATTCATCACTCTTTCAACCGAGGACTGTTGGTCCAAAACCCAAATAAACTTTGGGTGTTTTGATAAGATAGCTTTAAGATAACCATGCGTAGCGTCAGATAGTAAAGGTTGGTGATGCGTGTAAAAATGTATTTTGTTTGATTGCGTCATCTGGATATATTAAAAAATCTGCTTAATAGGTGCAAGCATTGATGTGAATTGATATTATAAAAGTTGTTTTGTTTAAATGGGTTTATGTTAAAGGTAGAGAAATATTTAACCATCCGGCTGGTGTTAGTATTTATTCCGGTGTGGGCGCTGCTGACATTTTTGATGATTGGTGTGAAATTTCAATCATTTGCAGTTGATTCCTGGCCAATGTCAATGCAAATTAGGCTAACCCTTCCATTTCTTCCACTGCTTGCGTCAATGACCTTGCCATATGCGCTATTGTTTGCAACCGTTAAATGGTATGAATCCATGGCACAACACAACACGCTATCAGTACTATCCAGCCTTGGCTATCCAAGATGGCGATTTGGGCTCTTAAAACTTATGTATGTTATTGCCATTTTAATTATGGGATTTGCCTTAATGCATGTATTCCATCCAATGATTAACAAAAGCAGTACGGATCTTTTTAGTAAAAGTGTGAATTACATTAATAAGTTTCGACCTGAGCAATTTAGTTTTTTTAAGATGAGCGGTAATCGTGATATGGCAATTTTTATGTCAAAGAATAAGAATAATACGTCCAACTTCTTTGTTGCCAGGACGATTGGAAAATCAGACATTTTTTATTGGATTAAAGATTTTGATTACAAGATAGATGATAACGAATGGGTGATTGACTTTGGAAAAGGTAGACAAATGGTAGTAGATAACAGCAAGATCAGTCAGTGGGCAGATTTTTCGCAGCATCAAATTCGTTTGCCGATAAAAAAAATGGCATCCTCAGTGCAAAGCTTTGAGACAAGTCAGCTTAATAAAGACATCCCGGGTGAGCGGCAAGAACTGTTTATGCGATATGCCTTATCTATTTTTGCTGCATCAATACTATTTAATCAGCTCTTTAGATCTTCGGTGCAAAATCGATATCAGAGAGCTAATCTATGGCTCGGAGCATTAGGAGATGGAGTACTAAGTTCTTTGGTGTTTTTTGTGGCGCTGATCTGTGTGCAGAAGGATTTCCTGCCAATGAGGGATGCTCTGTTAATTGTGGCATCATTATTTTCTATCGGAGTTGTGAGAGCATGCTGTTATCAACGCTAGATCGCTGGGTTATAAGGCATTATATTGCCACTGTTATGCAAGTCATTTGTACTGTAGTAGGAGTTGCTTTTTTTAGTAGAATGATTAGTCAGCTGACATATCTCAATGCGGATTACAACATTTCCGATGCATTTTTCTATGTATTAAATGTATTGCCAGCTGAGATTTGTCCTTTTTGGGCACAGCTGTTCACAATTGGGATAACTTTATTCGTACTTAAACTTTATTTCAAAGGACAGCTTCATGCGATTTCATCTCTGGGTTATCAATCAGGGCGATTATTTCGGCTAGTGATGCTCCCCACATTTATGGTGGGTATAATCATATCTTACCTTGGGATGGGGGCAGTGATGGAGAACTATCAAGCGGCGAAGCTTGACCGTACAGCACGATTAACTGGTCATAATTTTTTGACAATATGGCAAGCAAACCCAGATGAGTTCACCAAGTTAAAGTATGATATTAAGCATGGTATATTATATGCCCCCCAGCGCATGAGTAGTGGGAATGAGGCGCCTCAATGGGCTTTTAATGAAGAGGAGCGATTTTTTTTCCAGCAAAATCGATGGGTGAGTGAGTCTGGTAAAATCGCTAATTTTCATGCCCCCAGTGAAATAATTAGACAAATATTCGAAGATAAATGGTTATCACTCAGTCAATTAATGCATTTACAAGATGTGAAACATGATTTAGCCTTAGAAAGGTTGCTATTTCAACGCATCTATGCGCCGTTAAGTGCTTTTCTTCAGCTAGCTGTTGCATTGTGGCTAATTTTAGTTTGCACGCGCTCATCACTTAGGGATACCAATTGGTTTCAAGGAATACTGGTTATTGCCGGAGCTTTCTTCACCCAATGGATGATAGGTTCGCTGGATGCTTTAGCTGCCAGTTTAGTCGCATCAACAATTATGTTGTGTGCGGGATTTGTGTTGAGGAGGAGAGTGTGAAATTCATTGAGAGTAATTTTTATCGGATATTAGCTTGGGGATTAGCTGGTCTGTTCTTTATGTTACATTACATTGTTAGGGTGGCGCCGCAAGAAATTAATCCTTTTTTGCAGGTGGATTTTTCTTTAACCATGACCCAAATCACTTTGATGCAGACCTCTTTTTTAGTCAGCTATATTACCATGCAAGTGCCTGCTGGTCTGTTACTTGACCGGTATGCGCCTCATAGAGTCCTGCAGGGAGCGGTGTTTCTAGTATTGCTTTCGACATTTATTTTATATGAGGCTAACTCATTTGGTTTGTTATTAGTATCGAGAGTCTTACTTGGGCTGGGATCAGCATTTGCCTTCTCGGGGTCAGTAAAGATTGCGACACTTTGGTTCCCAAGACAATTTTTGGGATTTCTTACAAGTTTGACACAGGTCCTTGGCATGATCGGAGCTGCTTCACAGGTGTTAATCGATGATGCGTTATCCATAATGTCATGGCGCTCAGCAGCAGGTATTTATACATTAATCATGTTGGCGATTTGGATTGTTATGATGCTAGTTTGGCAAGATCATCCCGATCGAGATAAGGTGTCACACACACGATCAACATCATATAAGGCTGTTTTGATTGATTTCGCTGAGGCAATGAAAAATCAGCAAACATGGTTGGTTGCTTTGTACACCGGGTTTATATTTGCGCCCACGCTCATCTTTGGAGAGTCAATTGGGAAAAATTATTTAACGGCGGTTCTAGAGGATTTTACGAGTCACCAAGATTCTACTATGATCTCAATTATTTTTGTTGGATTTGCTGTAGGCGGAATTTTCCAAGGACTATTATCTGATATGCTAGGTACAAGGCGCCCGAGTTTGTTTTTCTCATCAGCTGGTAGTTTGCTGACATTTACAACCTACCTTTACGCACCAATCAATTATTATCTGCTTTGTTTACTTTGCTTTTTATATGGCTTTGCTAACTCTGGGTTGGTGATTGGCTACGCTTTAGCAGGTGAGATTAATCCGCGGAGAATCTCCGGGGCTGGCATCGCCTTCGCAAATATGATGAGTGTGCTTGTGGGTACAATCCTACTCAGTTTCATGGGAATGCTGCTTGATTATTTCAAATCAGTTCAGATCAGTGACAAACTTGCCTACGAGTATACTTTTGCAATTTGTCCGATTTGCCTCTTGATTTCCTTTGTCTTAGCATTTTATATCCACGAGAGCTTTTGTCGCTCTGTAGATGAGCGCTTATGACACAAGGTTGGTTTGGTGGCGCTTGTCTAGTTGCTGGGACAACAATTGGAGCGACTGTACTGCTCTTAATTGGCGCTGTTGTTGGATACGAATTCTATGATGTGATTGCGCTATATTCCTGTGCGTGGTTAGTTATGACTTATTCTGGACTAATGCTTGCAGAGGTATGTGCAAAACATCCATCCGGACATAGCTTTCTCTCTCTTGTCGGTCATTACTGGGGTGGTATCGGTAAATGGTTTACTGCCGGGGTATTTTATTTATTGATGTTTTTTTTGCTCTGTACTTACTACTCTGTACTTGGGCAGATTTTATTTGGAGTACTTATTCATCACTCAGTGCACCTTCCAGTTGCTCTGATCGTCTGTGGGTGGGTGATACTTATTACGCTCGGCCTTCGCCTGGGTAAACCTGTGCTTGAGAGTATAAACAGTGTTTTTGTGATTGTAATGCTATTATCATTTACATTCCTGATGATGACGATTACTCCTTATTGTAATTTTGAAAACCTCATCAACATTGTGCCGCTAAAATCAATGTGGGTGGATGCGCCAAGCAGTATTCTTCTTATTATTAATGCATTCGGATTTCATATTATCGTTCCGTCAGTTCGAAACTTGCTTGAGGATAACGAACTGAAATATATTTTTCGAAGTATCTGGGTTGGATCTACAATCCCAATGGCACTATATTTTGCTTGGTATATCTTTTCAATCTCATTATTGCCCATTACATTTGTTAACACAGTGATTACAAGCGTGCCGATGGACCAGTTAAGTACGCACGTTACAGACCTTATCAAAGAGTACACTCAGTCAAACTTGGTTTATGCACTACTAGTGAGTTTGCATTTTTGCTTCGTTTTGACGTCAGTTATTGGGATAACGATTAGTATTTATGACTTGATTAGTGACGTTCTCAATAAACTGTCCCTTAAAGTCAATGCTTTACTGATCTCGATACTTAGCACTGTGCCGAGTTTTATATATATTTTAGTTGACCTGAGAGGGGTATCTGCTTTTTTGTTTTACTCCGGGGTGCTGGTGATATTGCTTAATATTATGATGCCTGCTGTTCTATTATTGCAAGAGCGGAACATGCGGCCAGAATTGCCAACTTACAAACTAACGCCGACGGTAAGCATTGTAGTTGTCCTCATGGCAGGTTGCTTATTGTTGCCATTGTCAATTTATAACTTATAGCACCTCAGCAACATCGGACTTTTCGTATAAGGTGCTGACCAATGACTTCAGTTTAACATAATCGATTTTTCCAGAGCCCAGAAGTGGCAGCTCATTCATACTTTCAATCATTGCCGGTAATGAGAGATTACTCAGGCCTTGTTCGTTAAAAACTTTAATAAGCTCTTTGCGATCAACCGCAGGCTTAGTTGTTATCAATATTAGTTTCTCGCCCCGTTTGGCATCACGGACAGTTACCAGGCCGTGATCAAATTCTGGCCAGCACGATTGCACGACGTTTTCAATCTGGCTCAATGAGACCATCTCTCCACCAATTTTTGCAAATCGTTTGACTCGGTCTACGATCTTAATAAATCCATTGACGTCTTTCTCAATGACGTCACCTGTTTTGTACCAACCATCCTCAGGCGGATGAAGCATTCCAGGATTCGATGCATATAGATAACCCATCATGACATTATCTCCTTTGACTGATAACTCAAAGGCATTCTCACGATTGGCAAATGGCGTAAGCTGGATTGACATTCCTGGAAGAGCAAGGCCAACAGACCCGTTAACATTATATATTGGCGTGTTACAGCTGATTACAGGGGCGCATTCAGTCGAACCATAACCCTCGATCACACGAATCCCAAAATTCTCTGCGTAGGCAATTCTTGTCTCATCAGTAAGTTTTTCACCGCCTGCAACTACATAACGCACACGATTAAAATCATAAGGATGGGCAGATTTATGATATGCCGATAGGAAAGTATTTGTTCCAATCAAAACAGTAATATCTTTCTCGTATACAATATTTGGTATTTGTGCAAAGTGTTTGGGGTTGGGATATAAATATGTAAACACGCCTCCCATAACCGGTGTCAGTGTTCCAATATTGAACCCAAAAGCATGAAACATCGGTAGGGCATTGAACATCCGATCAGTTATGCCGATATCGATAGTTGAAAGTAATTGTTTCACATTGGCCATGATATTAAAGTGACTGAGTACAACTCCTTTAGGAGACCCCTCAGATCCTGAGGTGAATAATATTAGAGCAGGTGAGTGTGGGTCAAGATTTTTTGGCTTCATATACTGCCAGAATAGGCCGACAAATGCGCCATGAATTTTCTGGCCGAGAGTGATGTTTTTTGCGATATCCTCTAAATAAAGAATCTGCATGACTTTTGGATCAAGTGCAGCGACGACTTCCTCTAATTTTGCTTTTTCGATAAAGGCCCTTGAGGTAATTACTGTATGAATTTGGGCAGTTTGAATTGCGCTGATAAGATTTTTTGTTCCTGCAGTGTAGTTAAGCATCGCAGGGATATAACCTCTATGAATACTTGCAAAGTAGGTAACAAGATTGGCCATGGTATTGGGTAGAAGTAAGCCAATATGACTCGAAGCAGGTATGTGCTCTGCTAGTGCAAGGCTTAACACACTAAACTTCATAATAAACTGTTTGTAGTTAAGTGTTTTTCCTGTGATGTCCTCTAATATGGTGCGGTTGGCGCCGTATGTGTCTTTAGCAGCATAAATCTCTTCGATTAAATGATTTTTGCTTGTGTTGACGTAGGCCTGTTCAACTAATTTTTGATAAATTACTTGGCTGTAGAAACTGCGTTTTTCTTTTCCATGCAGATCATTTTTTGGAAGCTTAAAGGGTGATGAAATACTAACTCGTAATTTTGGTAGCAAAACAGTGTTAGCAAAATTCTTTCTATGAGGCGTGAGAAGTGTATTATCGGCCCCGTTAATATTGATTGCAATAATATCTGCATCCGTTTTTTCTGCAATAAGAGATGTGCCTTCGTAAATTTTCATAATGCGACCAGTTCGTGACAAACCGCCCTCGGGGAATATGATACAGGTGCGTCCTGATCTAACTTTTTTGATCAGGGATTTCATTGCAAATGGGCTGGTTGGGTCAACAGGAAATGTGTCAGTCAAGGGTGATACCATTCGACATACTAGCCATTTGGCGATTTGTGTGTTAATTGCAAACATAACATGTCGTGGTAGCAGTAGCGCAAGAACAGGAACATCTAGGAACGAAATGTGATTACAAATCACAATAAGTTTCTTATCAGCTTTTTCAAAGTTTTCAAGTCCACTGATATCGATTCTAAAAAGCCATTTAATGAGTCGCCCACCATGCTTTTTAAGAACATCCACAGGGACAATTCGAAGTGAGTAAATTGCCAGTGCAACACTGGTCGTATAAATACCAGCCATGTAATTGATGTACTTAACTCCCAGTGAGGCAATAATCATCGTTTGCAGGACTGCAGCCATACCCATACCCAACGACGAGACGATACTTAAGCCAGCAATATTTCTAGAGCAGGACTCTCTTCGGCTGAGCCTTTGTATAATTGTGTATAGTGGTACAATTAATACACCGCCAGCAAAAGTCAGGGCAAATACATCAAGTAACAAACGCCAACCTGAAACGGTTAAAATAAATTCACTTAGCGGCATTAATTGCTGGCTGTTATAACCAAAGGCTGAAGATCCTGCCCACATATGAAGGCCAAATATGCCAAGTGCAGCCAGCGCTAGTGGGGTGAAGCGGCCATCAACTCGGTCTTGTACAAGACGGTGACAGCATAAAGATCCAGCAGCAATACCCAATGTGTAGCTGATATTAAAAGCAAGCGAAACGTCTGCTGCACACAGTAGATTGAATTTTACATAATTGCTAATTTGAAGGATGAAGTTATAGCCAACAAACCAAAACCACGTAATTCCAAGAACACTTTGCCAGATCGTTTCGTTTTCTCTAACATAATCCACATTTTCTTGGATAGACTTTAGGATGTTCCATTCAACTTTTATTGGCTCTTTATTTGAGGCGGGTTTTGATGGGATCCATAAGCTAGCAATATAGCCAGCTACTGCTGTGCTTAAGAGTAATGTGCTGTAGATCCACTCACCCCCTTGTAAGCTGATTGTGCTTGCTAGCCCAATACCCATTGCGATTGAAACCAATACGGATGACTCAAGAATACCATTACCGACCAATAATTTATCTTTGGCTAGATATTCTGGAAGAATTGCATACCTTACCGGTGCGAAAAATGCATCATGTGTTGCCATAAGGAACATACTGAGTCCGAGGATATATAAATTGGGATTCTCCTGGAATAAATTGCTAACTAGTAAAACGCATATGGGTATTTGTAGCGCTTTTGTCAGCTGAAACAGCCTTGCCTTGGGCATTTTATCAGCCAACTCACCAGCTAGCACTGAAAAGATAAAAGAGGGGAGGAAATATAGTGCGCCGAGGATTGATCCCCAGTAGAATGCAGAGTCGCTGTTAAGAAGTACCTTATAGGTAACAAGTAGTCCTACTCCCTGCCTAAGAATGTTGCAGTTAATCACAGAGAACATGCCAGAGATGATCATCGCTGAAAATCGCTGGCTAAATAATACTGATTGAATTGAGCTCATAGTTGATGCTCCTCTATTTGAACTTTTTGCAGATGATGTTTTGAAAAGTAAGCTGGAATACTGTTTTTTCTCATTGGCTTCACTTCACCTTGTACAAGTGATAGTGCGTACTCACAAAACGCGGGGGTAATATCATGCCCATTGTCTGATATAAAAAAATCTGGCAGGTGTTTTTCATGATTAGCAACCCAATCTATTGGACATGTTTCGATTTTCCACTTAAGTGGAAGATAGCCCAGGTGTTTAACAATTAACATCTTATCATATAAACCATCATTGATACATTGCACCGCCCTCTGGCCTATGTGATATGCGATATCAAGATCAATTGCAGAGGCACAATGTCCGACAGCTCTTTGTAAATAGTCAGCATTGGCTGAACGGGTTTTAACCTTAAGTGATGATTGGATCAGATTCGCCAGTTCAAGTCCGATACCGCCAAGGCGTTTGTGTCCAAATGAACAGGTGTCGCTATCGTCGCTACTTATTGTATCAGTTAACTGGAAACCTTCAGACACAACGATCACACAGTATCCCTCTTTATCAAGTTGTAAAGATATCCCTGCTAAGATATTATCAGCAGATTTTTTTCGCTCGGGCACTAAAATAAGATGAGGGGCCGAGGTGGCATCACAACGCGCAAGGGCGCTGGCAGCAGCAATCCACCCAGCATTTCGACCCATTACTTCCAGGATAAATACTTTGGTAGAGCTACGAGACATGGCTTTTGTGTCAAGAGCTGCCTCAAGCGTTGATGTGGCAATATACTTCGCGGTTGACCCATAACCTGGGCAGTGATCGGTAACCATTAAATCATTATCAATTGTTTTTGGTAGGCCTATGCACTGAATGGGATAGTCTACCATTTTAAAAAATTGGCTAAACTTGTTAGTTGTATCTTGCGAGTCACCGCCCCCGTGATAGAGCAACGAGCGAATATTATACGTTTTAAAAACTTCTAGAATTTGTATATAAGGCTCCTGGTCAACCCGCGGGTCGGGTAGCTTGAACCGAGAGGTGCCGAAGATACTGCTAGGGGTGCAGTACATTTGATCCAAAGCTGCTTGATCAAGATCTTTTGTCGAATAAAATTCACCGTTTAGAATACCATGCAGGCCATACTCTGGTACTAACATATCATGAATGCTTTCTGATCGTTGTGCTGCTTTAATTGCACCTGCAGCGGTAGCGTTTAGTGCGGCGCTGACTCCGCCTGAGTGAGCGTATAAACAATTTCCATTTGTGTGGTTCACGACAGGTCCTTCCTGGGTCGGTATATCTTGTACCAATAGAAATATGTGGTTAAAGACACAACTAAGTAACATCCTGATTTTAACATACTAAATGGCATGTGTGAATCCATATATAGCTTGAGGTAAATGATGTCAGCTAAAAACCACAGAATCCAGCATTCTATACTGTGATTAGCCATTAGGTACATTGCGCTCACAGATAGAAAACTAGTGATAGAATCATTATGCCAATTGCCATTTGAGATAATAGAAACGATGTACATCATGCCACAAATAGTAAATATTAATGAAATAGTCAATGGGCTTGAGAATTTGATCTGGCTAGAAGTAGGAGGAGATTTGTGCCATTGGTATGCACCATAAAGAGTGAGGGGTAGGTACAAGCTGTGAACAATTAAATTGTATGGGAGGGATTTGTAAAAAAATATGATGCAGTAGATTGAGCAGGATATCAAAGACAGGGCCCATGACAAGCGATATCGCATAGCACCTGTAAGTGTAGATATTGCAGCGATGCCAGCGCCTGCCATATCAAAAACTTCAAGTGAAAAAATCATGAGGGGGATTAGCCGTCTGTTTTAGCTTTTCTGCTAATACGCTCAGGGATCCTTGCTTTTTTACCAACCAGTCCAATGTGATAGTAAATTCTGGACTGTCTGACTTTACCTGGTCGTTTGACACTAATTTGAATGTTCGGGCTATAAAGCGGGAAAGTTCTAAGCACACAAACACCGTATGAGTACTTCTGAACAGTGAATGATGAGTTGCTTCCGCGTTGCTTACGCTTGATGACGACACCTTCAAATGCCTGAAGCCGCTCACGATCACCTTCTTTTACTTTTACTTTTACAACAACAGTATCACCGGTTCTGAATGAAGGGATTTCTTTGCCCTCAACTTGTTGTGCTTCAATCTTTTGGATCAGGACTGACATCTGGGTTATCCTCAATAAATTTGCTCAATAATTTTCTATCATTGTCTGATAAATCAACGTTCTCTATTAAATCAGGCCTTCTTTGCCATGTCAAGCCTAATTGTTGATAACGTTGCCAATTTTCAATGTCTTTATGGTTGCCGGAGAGAAGCACGGGGGGAACTTTTTTTCCTCTCCATACTTCTGGTCGGGTATAGCATGGGTGATCCAGTAGGCCTGTTTGAAAACTGTCATGTTCATAAGATGATTGATTGCCTAACGTGCCAGGAAGCAAGCGACTGATCGCATCAATAATTGCAGTAGCTGCAATTTCTCCGCCAGTTAGGACAAAATCCCCTAGAGAGTAAACTAAATCATCTTTTTGGTAAGCTCTCTGATCAATTCCCTCATAACGACCACAAATGATACTTACTGATGGCAATTTGCTGAGATATACAGCATCTGTTTGTTTAAATGGTTTGCCTTTGGGGTCAGTGATAATAAATTGTGTCTTCGGTGATTGCGCTAAAATAGCCTCTCTTGCGAGCATAATTGGCTCTGCTTCCATTACCATGCCTGGGCCACCACCATATGGGCGATCATCAATTCTGCGATCATTCCGCTGCGAAAAATTTCTCAAAGGGTGCACATTTAGTTGCATCGGTCCATTGATTGCTTTTGCGGTCAGACCATGCTGCAAACAATTAAAAAATTCCGGTAGTAATGTAATTAAATGTATTTCCATTGGACCGTAATGGTTTTATTTGGAATATCAACAGACAGTACATGTTCTTTTACATAAGGAATCATGTGCTCTTTTTGATTGAAGTTAACACAAAGAATATCATGTGCGCCGTAATTAGTAACATGACTAACGGTACCCATTGGATTGCCATCTTCATCAATAATGTCGCAGCCAGCAAGATCGTGCCAGTAGTAACTACCATCTTCAATTTCAGGAAAATTTGATCGATCTGTAAAAATTTCTTTATTTACCAGCTCTTGCGCATCATCGATGGTGTCGATAGTTGTGGGTTTGATCAGCCAGTGGTTTTGCTGCTGTTTCCATGATTCAATTTCTAATGCCTCATTGTTGTCAAAACAAAGAGGGTAAGAAAAAATTTGCTCTGGTGGATCAGTGAAGCTATAAAGACGAATCCAGCCTTTAAGGCCATGGGTTTTGCCAAGCTTGCCAACGACGATAGCGCCCATTGGCTTATTCAGATTCAGCTTGTTGTTTTTTGTAAACTTTGCAAAGTGATTTGACAGCATCAGACAGTTGAGCGCCCTGACTCACCCAGTGATCAATACGCTCTAGGTTGATCTTAAGAGAAGTTTCTTCTTTTTTTGTCGCATTGTAAAAACCAATACGCTCGATGTAGCGACCAGTTAAACGCATGCGGCTATCTGCTGCAACGATGTGATAAAAAGGCGACTTTTTTTTGCCTCCTGGTCTTAGGCGGATAATTACCATAAAAATCTCTGTATATATTCGTACTGCTATATTACTTTCTTTTTCTAAATTTGCAAGTTTTTTTCTTATATATCTTAGTTTTGATCCATATTGCCAGAGAACATTTGGCCCATCATCTTTGACATTTTTGCGCCGGAAAACTTTTTCATCATTTTTGTCATTTTATCAAATTTTTTCAACATTTGTTTTACGACTTTGATATCCTGGCCGCAACCTTTAGCGATTCGGTTCATCCTGCTTGGTTGTTTAACAAGATCGGGATAAGCCCTTTCTCTTTTTGTCATCGACTGGATGGCTGCTTCTGTGCGTTTAAATTCAGTCTCATCAACCATGTCTTTTACTTTGTCTGGCAAAGATGCCATGCCGGGGAGTCGATCCAGGATACTCATCATACCGCCCATCTTCTTAATTTGTTGCAGCTGAGATAAAAAATCATCAAAATCAAATTGGCCACTGCGCATTTTACCTGCAGTTTTTTTGGCTTGCTTTTTATCGATGTGGCGCTCGGCCTCTTTCACCAGAGAAACAATATCACCCATATCAAGTAAGCGCCCAGCAATGCGCTCGGCACTGAAAGTGTCAAAGTCTTCTAATTTCTCACCGTTACCAACAAATAAAATGGGTAGGCCAGTGACTTGCCTAGCAGATAAGGCGGCGCCGCCGCGAGATTCTGCATCAAGTTTTGTTAGAATGATGCCCGACAGAGGTAAGGCGTCATGAAAGGCTTTTGCAAGGTCAGCGGCAGCTTGTCCTAACATGCTATCTACAGTAAAGAGCACTTGATCAATTTGGTGCTTTTTAACAACAGATTGTGCTTCATTCATTAATGCCTGGTCAATTTGATGCCTGCCTGCAAAGTCAAGCAGAATAATATCTGCATGAGTTTTTCTTCCAGTAGTAATCGCATAATCGGCCATTTGCTCAGCAGAGTCACAATGATTCTGGGTGTCAATAAAGTCAATGGGTTGATCCTCACAAAGAACTCTTAGCTGATCAACAGCTGCAGGTCGGTGGCAGTCAATAGAGGCAACGGCAATTTTTAGCTGTTTGTGTTGCCCTAGCCATAGGGCAAGCTTCACAATACTTGTTGTCTTACCAGCACCTTGTAGTCCAGCAAGTGCGATGGTCATCGGTTTGTTTTTAGATATTTTTAATTCTTTCTGGGGGTGGGAGAGGGTGGCGACTAATTCATCGTGAATAATTTTTGTGAACTGATCTGCATGACTAATGCCTGCGATAGATTCTTCACCAAGCGCCTTTGTCTCAACATGCTTAATAAAGTTGTCTACCACTGATAATGAAACATCAGCGTCGATCAGGGCAGATCGAATACTTTTTACTGCATCATTGATGCTTGATTGTGTAATCTTTCCTTTGCCCATCAGGGAGCGGATTGAATTTGAAAATTTCCCGGCCAGTGATTTAAACATATGATTGTGTTAGTGGATTAGTGCCGGTATTATAACAATGAGTGCTTATGATTCCAAGAGGTTCGATGCTACATACTTATATTTTTTGTTCGCTTAATGCTGTAATTAGTGCGTTACTACTCTCGATACACTCCCCGGATGAGAAGATGAAAACACGCTGGCAGCAGTATCTAGGGGTTATGGCCTTTGCTCTTTGTTTAGTGTCTGCTGTTCACCGTTTTTGGGTGTCTGGGCATGTTGATATGTTTTGGCTGTTTACTGCGAGTCTGCCGGTGTATATTATTTGGCCAGATAAAGGTCGATTACTGGTTGCTGGCGCACTATTACTTGTGCCTTTTTATCTGGTTGGAAATGTTGATTTTCACGTTTTATCAGCACAGTACAGCGTGATGGCATTTTCGGTGCTATTATTATCGATGGTGATTTATTTTGTGAATTATCTTGTGTTGAGGAAATATGCTTCTTTGTTGGTTCCTATCGCGCTTGATCAATTAATTGGTGGGATAAAACTATACCAGCCGGTTTTGTTATTTTGCATTTTTGCAAGTATGTTGAGCGGGGTTATTATGCATCCAAGTCTGATTGGCGTTTTGATGCTGGCATTTGTAACTGCCGGTATGCTGATCTTGGATCAATTAAAGACTATCTGGAAGGTGGCATTATTTGTGTTGATGTTATTGACGTTATGGAGTATACATGTGGCTTGAAGATAGCCCGATATTTTGGCTTTTACTTCTACTGGTGATCAGTGGTTTTTTCTCCGCTTCTGAAACAGCCTTTATGGCGATAAATCGTTATCGTATCAATCACCGAGCTATGAAGGGCTCTACAAAAGACCAAAAAGTGCTTGCAGAGCTAAAACAGCCTGATCGTCTTTTATCTGTTATATTATTTGCTAATACGGTTGCAAATTACTTGATTGCAACCCTTGGTACATTAGCATTTGTTCAGGTTTTTGGTGATGATTATTTGGTTTTACAAAGTATCGTTTCTGCTTTCTTTCTATTGTTGTTGGCTGAGCTAATCCCGAAGAATTTTGCTGCGTGCTATCCTGAGCGCTTAGTGTATATTGCAACTGCAATAATCCGTCCTTTAAGATCGATTCTATTTCCGATCGTGATTGCGATGAAGTACGTTAATCGATTTGTTCTAGATTTTATCGGAAATGTACCTGTTAAAGCGATTGATAAACATGTTTTAACAAGAGAGGATATTCATGGGGTGATCAAAATGGCTGGAGGGCTAGGGGCTGAGAATCAAGACATGCTAAAGGGTGTCCTGAGCCTTGATGAGCTCACAGTCAATGATATTCTCATTCCCCGGCGTGATTTAAAGGCCCTTGACGTGATGATGCCTTGGGCTGAACTTAAGAAATCCTTGGGTGAGATTGAATCATCCAAAATTGTTCTTTACCGACGTAATCTAGATAACCTGGTTGGTGTGGCGTGTAAGAAAAAATTATATCGTGCGCTGTCTGCTGGCGAACTCAATCGCAATACCTTAATGCAGTTAATTGATCCTATCATTTATATCCCTGAGGGAACGGCTGCACAAGTTCAGCTTAAAGCATTTCGTCGAGAGCGCTACAATTTAGGGGTAGTCGTAGATGAGTACGGGGTTTTAATGGGCGTCGTTACACTTGCTGATATAGTTGATGAGGTAATCAGGGGCTATACAGGTGATCCGGTCAGCCAAAAAGTCTTGCAGCTTGCTGATGGTGGATTTGAGGTAGTGGGTACGTATCCAGTAAGGGATTTCAACCATGTCAGTGGTTGGGAGCTACCAACGGGTGGTCCTGTTACTATATCAGGTCTTGTCATTGAGACCCTGGAATCGTTGCCAAATGGTTGCGTTTGTGTTCAGATAGATAACTATCGAATTGAAGTAGTTGCTATGGATGAGCAGCGAATCAAGCGAGTCAGAATTTATAAGGTGATAAATGCATAGATCAATAAAGTTTCTTTTAATGAATATACCAATCATGGCTGTTAATGCGCAGGCTGTGTTTTATTCCCCAGACAGTGCTCCAAGTGCTTTTGGTCAAGAGACACAGCCATTAACTGCACATACTTCAATAATTGCATTGGGTAATATGTTTCAAGGCTTACTTGTATTTGTCGGTATTGGGCTACTTTTGTTGAGCCTTAATAAATATTTTGATCATCGAAAAAGCCCCACTTATGTGCCGATATCATCCGTCATATCAATGATAATTGCGGGATTAGGGTTGATTGGGCTAGGATTTATACCAATGGAGTCAGTATGAAAATATTACTTATGGGTGCGCCTGGATCAGGCAAAGGGGCTCAAGGAAGTCTAATTGTTGATAAGCACAATATTATTAGAATTTCTACTGGTGATATGCTTAGGCAGCAGATTAAGATTGGTTCTGATATCGGGATGTTAGCTAAGAAGTACATGGGGCGGGGGGAGTTAGTTCCAGATGACCTTATTATTCAGCTGTTAAGTGAGCGACTGCTGCAACAAGACGCATCAAAAGGTTTCATCCTTGACGGATTCCCAAGAACTCAGTCTCAGGCAGTGATGATGACAGATCAAGATATAATTCCAGATTTAATTCTTGTTCTTGATGCTCCAGATGAAGTAATCATTCAGAGAATTTGTGGACGACTGACCCATATGGCATCTGGTAGGGTTTATCACGAGCAGTTCAGCCCACCAAAAGTGGCGGGTATAGATGATTTAACTGGAGAGCCATTAATTCGTAGAGAGGACGATAAGTTCGATACTGTCAGTCAGCGCCTTGACACATATCGTCGGCATACATATCCAGTTGTCCAGTATTACCAGTCCATTATGCCTGAGAAAGTTGTAATTATTGACGCAGATCAGCCGCCTGAGCGGGTATTTGCTGCGGTCGAGCCGCATCTTCATTTGTAGGGCTTAAATAAAATTCAGGCATGTTGTTATTGATGTTTTTGCTCACCGAGCTGCTGTTGATTGGATTAAACTGCTTTATATAGTTAATGTCTTTATCCAAGCCGGTCGCGAAATAATGGTAGTAGCTGATTGCTGCAATCAAAGAAACAACTGCAATAGTTGCTCCTAGTGATACCAGAACAATGTTTAGCTGTGACCAAGCAACCGATGTTGACAACTCCAAAGACAAAAAAGTGGCAGAGAAAACAGAAAGACATACAGCTGTTAGGGCTACAGGGCCTACGTATGAAATCAGTGCCTTAAAGATATTGTCTTTAGGTTTTCCAGCGGCCCCGTCATTTTTAAATGAATTAGCAACATTTCTAACTAAGTTCTTAGTGCTTTTATCGGTCGGATTATATGAGTTGCCAATGGCATTGATGATTTTTTTCAACGTCGAATTGTTTTCTGAAGGAGTGATATTATCCCTAGGAGGTTGAGAGACCTGATTATTCGCGTTGCTAGGTTGTTTGCTCACATTGATCCACTTAAGCGCATTATTTAGCTCCATACCTGTAAATTCTGAAGTAACAGATGCTAAAAACATTGTATCGGAGCTGATCGAGTTGGCCTCCAGTTGGTGGTCCTCAGAGTGGCTTACGTTGGTTAAATCTGTTAGTCGATTAATCTTGTTTATGAATTCATTAGGCCGAAAGTGTCCATATACATTCATGAGCATATACAAGGCGCGGTATAATGGGTTGTCATTAAACTTTTTATCTTTTACTAATGCATCAGCCAGCAGTTCAGATGAAGAATCATTAATGCTATTAGAATTTAGTTGCTCAGCTGCAATTTGAATTGAGACAATCAGGGCGGATACAATGTCGTGCCCATAAAACATTTCAATTTTACTGTTGCCCTGGTTATATAGACTTTGTATATGATTTTGTGTATCTTTGATGAATGCATTTAGTCTAGTTTGATATTTTTTTGGGAATTGTTCTCTAGGATATTTATTGGCCCATTCATCTGAGAGTATCAAGATCTGGTCGCTATCCTCTTGATCCATGTTTGGCAGATTGCGTTTTTCCCGTATAAAGGCTCCAAAAGAGTGATCGTGCCTGTTTTTGTATAAGTTATATAAATTACGGAGGTTTTCTATTCTATTGGCTGTTAGAGAGTCAGGTGCTAGATCTAGGATTTGCTCGCCTTCTAAGCGTTTAATATTAGTGTAGTACCATCTTAAGAAATTTATTTGTACTGAGGCTTCAAAAGTATTTGGCTCAATCGTATTGATGTATCTATTCCACAAATCTTGTCTTAGGCTCAATCGGCTAGCACCGTTTATGAATATTTCATGGCTATTGGTATTGCCCTTGAGGTTCTCGAGGTGATTATTATTATGATCACACATTTGGTCTAGTAGAGCAGTCATGCGGTAAAAATCTGTTTTTTCCCTGCACAGCATGCAAATAAGTATAAGGAAGATAGGGTTGATCTCAGATCGATTTCTAGGGGAGTCAAGAGGGGTAAATATGCTTGTAACATAGTCATGAGCTATGTATCTAGAGCTGCCAGCAATCTTAACTACAGTGTCACAAACAATGTAAAATCCCTTAATTGCGGATTCTACTTCTACTCGAGTTATGCGATCTTCGTGATAAAAAATAGATAAGAGTGCTTTTCCGATCTTCCATGACTGATTATGCAATTGTTTATTGAGGTGTATGTATCGTTGGCGTTCGTTTAAATTTGCATCTTTAAGCAATTTAAGAAATTCTTTATGGTCATCCTCCAATAGAACAATATTTTCTGGTGGGGATTTATTGTCAATTATGATGTGAGCACTCTCTTTAAGCTCAAAAAATCTGTGAACTTCGAGGAGTGCTTGTGGTAGCTTTTTATCTCTTAATACGTTAGTGATTTTATCAGGTAATTGGGAGTTGTTAAAAACATTGATGAGAGTCGGTTTTTGAACCAAGGACGAAATAATTTTTATGGGCTCATTTTCAAAAAATAGACGGATATACTCTATCGTTCTTTTTCCAACATCGTTCATCGTGACAGAATCTCCGGTGATATGGTGTGGGGATGAGTAATGGATGTTGGTCTTGGTGATGCTTTTTGTGAGGTGCTCAGAAACCCAACGGACTTTCTGGCTTCGTTAAGCGATGTATCGAGCTGGCTATGCTGTTTGAAATAGTTATTTGCTTGCATGCTCAATACAAGGATTGTGCTTCCTGCTAAAAGCCCAGCGATGCATGCTTGGAACAATGTAAAAGTACCTGCTTCGAACAGCACTATAGCAACAGGAGTTGCAACGGAAAAAAATACTATCGATGAAAAAAGGTACACAAGATAGGTTTCGATTGAATTGGGGATTTTGTTGGTGACATTATCAGTAAATGTCTCCACTTCTTTTGCCCCGAGCATCAAATCTGCAGCTTTCTTGGTGAATTTTGAAGTATCGAATGTTTTCTCTTTGAAGTCGTAGCACTCAGGAAGCATTTTTAGGGCTTCATTCAACTGATTTGTTGATTGAGAAATTGTGTTTGCGCCAGTCGAGAGTGTGCTGCTTAAGGCAATGGTTGCCTTAACAGACTCCATGTTTTTATTGCATGACGGGGCGCACAGGCTAGCAAAGATAATTTCTAATTCGTTAAATAATTCTGGGTGCTGGAGATCATCAGAAATATATTTCACCGCGGTAGGATTTAAATCCTTCTCAGGGGGCTGTTTGCAGAGTTCATATGTGCGGTAAAACTGATCAATATATGGGTTATTACTAAATGATCGGGCACATAGGTCGATTGCATTTGAGGACGTGGATACATATTCATTGAGTGCGATTTTTATGATGTCTAATTTTCGCAATAGCTCTTTCTCTTCATCCACTTGGGAAACGTGTTCATATGTGCTTTGTTTTCCTATGGCGGCCATGTAAATAGCATAAGCCCTTTTTGTTTGTAATAGCTCATCATCAGAAGAGCCAATTTGTTTACCGAATTTTACAATTATTTTGCTTACTGCCTCGTAAAAAGTACTGGAGTCATCTATTCGAATGTTTTCTAGGTTAACTCCTTCTGGAATTTCTGCCCATCCGGATAAAGATACATCATCACCGGGGATTTCAAATATTTCAGAGTAATCTCTATGCGCGTTCGACGCATTTACGATTGTTGAGAAGATTCTAGTCGATACATCATAGTTTACCTCCGGTTGATTAGCCAGCGTAGTATAATCAGGTATTTTACCGGTGAGCGGTATATTTATGGCAGAGTCATAGATGTGGCTGTAGAATGCTTCATTCTCTGGCTCAAATTGCTTTTTTTGCTCGATGGACGCAAGCGCGTTATTTCTATCAATGTCTGGCACAAGGCTGCATATCCAGTCTTGAATAGCGTTATTATTGTTTTGATTGCTCATAACATATGATTTGAGCGATTTTTTGTCAAATATCTGGAGCTGAATCTTTATATACTTTTTGATTGACTCAATAAATACTCTTAGCTGATCTTGGATAACATGTTCGCTTAAAGTGATTCCTTTCATCCACAGTAGTTGTTGAGGGATTTCAGTATTTGATTGAGAGGGATCAATTAAGATGTTAGTGAGTCCATCTGCTGAATTATCGTCATACATGTTTTTTTGAAGCCATGATTTAATCGATTCCTTTAATCCGGCAGAGCGCGTCAAGGCGAAGTGTTTTAAGAAGCTGAATTTTGTCAAATGATTGCAGACAGGGTGAGAAAAAAATGAATTGGTAATTGTTTTCAAAATCTTTTTGTGTGGTTCATTAATCTGTTCAAACATACAATCAAAGTCGAAAGTTGAACCAGCGCAGATATTTGGAAAGATATTATCGATAGAATTTGGGCCCTCCAGCAATTCATTTACGGCCACTTTGGTTTGGGTTCTATTGAATTTAATTAACGCATGGGCTGTTGCAAGCATTCGATCTCTGGCCGCAGTGTTTATGTTCATAGAGGCGATGATATTTACAATTTGAATGAGGGTCTGGCTTCGGTAGCTTAATGGCAGCTGGTCAAGGTCACAGGGGGCGGGATTTGTATATTGACCTGTAAGCTTTGGCAGTAGGCCATAAAGTTCAGTAACATCACATACTTTTGCGAGAATGTCATCAGATAGATTCTCATCCCAGCCGAAAAGGGTACTCAGCAGTATCCTGTAATGATTCAAAACCCCTTTTTTGATCTCTGAGTGCTTATCAATTAGTTCTTTGGTGCCTTGAGTGAGAGCGGTGTAGTGCGCATTGTGAAGTGCTTCAAGATGTTCGGTGATATATAAAATATCGCGTATCACGGGAGCGTTCGTGAGCCCCTCTAAGACCTGCTCTGCAACATGAGAGGTGGTAGTGTTGGGAGAATTTGCTGGGTTTTCTATCATAAACTTGCCGCGATGTATTTGATAATAACCATATTAATTTACATAAAAGCGTTGAGGCTGGCAAGGATTTCGCATTTACGAGATGTGTGAGGGGGATAAAGTTTTTTAAAATCAATCACTTGAATTTAAGGGAATATTATGTGTGTGTTAAAAGTGGTGTAAATGGGACAATCTATGTTGACAAGTGGTGCATAAGGGGAATATAGTGGAAAGTATGTGGAGAAAAGTGGAAAAAAGTGGTAAGTATTTTTAGGGGGATCAACAGCGTGAACTTGGATGTCAAGGGACGCATTGCAATGCCTAAAAAATATCGCTCAGACATACTTGGAGACACAGACGGAAAAATGGTTGTTACAATAGATACCGATGCGCTTTGTTTATTGATGTACCCACTTCATGAATGGGAGCGCATTGAATCTAAACTCCAGGAGCTGCCTAGTTTTAATCCGGCAGCAAGAAGAATTCAAAGGCTCTTAATAGGTCACGCTACGGAAGTTGACATGGACACGCAGGGACGCATTTTGCTACCAAGTCTATTAAGGGATCACGCCAAGCTTAAAAAAAACATTATGCTGATAGGTCAGGGAAACAAATTCGAGATGTGGGATCAAGTCACATGGGATGCGGAGAGAGAAAACTGGCTAAAAGAAGGAGTCAGTAGCGTCGACAACAAGGATGAATTACCGGGGATGCTTGATGAATTATCAGTTTAAGCATCACTCCGTCCTTCTTGAAAAGAGCATGGATGCTCTCATAATTGATAGATGTGGCATTTACATAGATGCGACATTTGGAAGAGGTGGGCATTCAGCAGAAATATTGGCACGCCTCAACTCGCAGGGTAAATTGATTGCTATCGATAGAGATCAAGCAGCAATAGACTACGCCAATGAAAATATCAATGATATACGGTTCAAAGCGGTACACTCTAACTATTCAGAGATTAGGGAAATATCAAACACTTTAAATGTCACGGGCAAGATTGACGGCATTCTTGTTGATTGCGGCGTATCATCTCCACAATTAGATGATGCAAGTCGAGGATTTTCTTTTGCTAAGGATGCACCTCTTGATATGCGAATGGATCAGACTCAAAATCTCACAGCTGAATTATGGATTAATGAAGCCAGTGAGAGTGAAATTGCGGACACAATATACAACAATGCTGATGAGAGATATTCAAGGAAAATTGCGAAGGCCATTTGCATAGAGCGAGCTAAAAAAAGAATAAAGTCAACGCTGGAGCTTGCTGAAATCGTGAAGCAATCAATTAGGCACAGTGGGCCAACACACCCGGCCACAAGGACTTTTCAGGCAATACGTGTTCATATAAACGCAGAATACAGCTCATTAACAAAGATGCTTGAAGGAGCGGTTGATGTGCTTAAAGTGGGCGGAAGATTGGTAATGATAAGCTTTCACTCGACTGAACATCTTATTGTAAAGCGTTTCATACAGCTGAACCGACCCGGAAATGAGAATCTAAAACGAGGACTACAGACCCCAACAGTCCCCAGACTAAAGCGGATTGGGCGTGTGGTGAGACCATCATTAGTTGAGATGCGTCAAAACACACGCTCAAGAAGCGCTCAAATGAGAATAGTGGAGAAAATTGCATGAAACTGACCGGTCGATATTCTCCCGCGCATGCGGCCTCTTGGTCACAAGAGCAGGTATCACTTGGCAATGAGTATTTCCAGCTGCTGACATTGTTATTGGCAGCAACACTATGTGTATGTGTTAGTGTTAGCTATGTATATGTGAAATTCGAAACGATTAAGCTTAACGAGCGAATTCTTGTTAAACAAGAGCAGCTCAGGACACAGCAGTTGATCAATCAGGAAATGCGACTTGAAGAAATGGAATTAAGTCGTTATGATCGGGTCAAAATGGTAGCATCTAAATATTATGGTCTGTCATCACCTAAACCCGGACAATACATCCAAGATTAATGGCTGATATTGATAAACAAATCTATCGGCTTAATACAAGCTTGGCTTTCATAGTAATTTTATTTTCAATATTGCTGGTAAGAGGTATTTATCTCGTCACTGAGCAAAGAACATTTTTATTAAAAGAGAACGATCGAAGGGTACAAAAAACTAAAGTGATTCCGGCTTTTCGAGGAATGATTCTTGACCGCAATGGATTGCCAATTGCAATGTCAAAAGTGAGTTATACACTCAGTGTTGACCCATCAAAAACACAATTTAATGCCAATGCCGCCGGTCGTATTGCAGACATCCTACATTTGAATCCTGCAGAAGTCATCTCTGCAACTGGTGATAAAACTAGAAAATATAAAATTATATCCCGCGATGTTAGTGTGTCTGCAAGAGAGCACCTTAAGGGGATTAAGGGTCTTAATTTCGAGCAGCGAGAGACGCGCCTATATCCGCTTGCTGACTCTGCGGCGGCGCTGATAGGGCTGGTGAATCGTTCATTATCAGGCACTCATGGGGTTGAGGTGTTTTATGATAAGCAGCTAAAGGGCACAGATGGGGAATATGTTTATGAGGTGGATGCCAAAAATCACATAGTGGGTCCACGAAAAGTAAGGAAGTCAGAAGTTGACGGGCAGGATGTAAGACTTACCATTGATAGTAAACTGCAAAGTGGGGTGTACCATACGCTAAAGCATGCTGCCAATAAATATGAAGCTAGGGGAGGTGTGGCTTTAATATTACACGTGTCAACCGGAGAGCTATTGGCTGCTGTAAATTATCCATCATTTAATCCCAACGAGCCAATCACCTCGTTTAATAAGATCAAAAAGAATTTTCTTATTGCATCTCGCTATGAGCCTGGGTCAACCATTAAGCCGATTTGGATGGCATGGTTGCTTGATAAAGGATATGTATCGCCCAAAGATACCATCAGTACCAGTCCGGGTATGATGCGCATTGAAAATGCAGTGATAAAAGATACCAGAGATTTTGGCACGTTATCCCTTGCTGATATTATAAGGAAGTCCAGTAACATTGGAATGGCAAAATTAGTTGAAGACCTGCCATACCAAATAGTCGAAAAGATGATGATTGATATGCGCCTGTCCCATCACTATACAATCGGATTGCCAGGAGAGGTCAGTGGAGAGGTAAACCCAATCATATCACAATCACAATTTGCTAAGTTATCGAGTGCATTTGGTTATGGCATTGCAGTAACTCCACTTGAGCTTGCCCGCGCTTACAACATTATTTGTAACCGAGGTGTTGACCATCCACCCAAAATCTTGCTTCGGCAAAAAAATAAGAAGGAGCGAGTTCTCAGCGAGGAATCTGCAAACCAGGTGATTGAAATGCTTAAGGGTGTTGTCAAAGATGGAACGGGACGTAGGGCAAAAATTCCCGGAATAAATGTAGCTGGAAAAACTGGCACGTCACATAAACTAACCCATGGAATATACAAAGAAAATGAGCACAGAGCCTCCTTTGTTGGATTTGTCCCAGCTGAAAAACCTAAATATTTAGTGCTAGTAATGCTGGACGATCCTCAAGGGAAATGGCATTATGGGGGTACGTCAGCAGCCCCATTATTTGCAAACATTATGGATCACGTTTTGAGTTATGATATTCGGCTGAAGGGTTATTCTTCATTGTATGGAACAGATAAGTAATGACTGGTGTAAGGAAACAAGTTAACGGACTGGTAGAGAAGGTTTTAGATATAAAACTATCTCAGCCAGTTTACTGGACAGATATTAAAGATGATTCAAGGCAGATCTCCCCAGGTGATGCCTTCGTTGCTTTGCCCTCTTATAGTGGCAAAGATGGTGATATTTATATCGAAAAAGCCATTGAAAATGGTGCAGCTTTCATTTTGAGAGATGCATATAATGAAGAGCTCTCCTGCGAGGAAATCGCTGCTGCAGGTAAGCATATTCCGTGCTTGACCATACCTAACTTAAGAGAGAAACATGGCGAAATTATTTCTCATTTCTTGGGCCTCCCATCAGCACAGGTAACTGTTATCGGCGTGACTGGTACAAACGGGAAAACCAGTGTTGTTAACCTTATTTCATCAAGTCTGGATATACTTCGTGTTAAATGTGGCATGATTGGAACATTGGGTTTCGGATCGAATCCCAAGAACTTAGAGAAGATCAGTTATACCACGCCTTGTGCTGTTGAGCTTCATGGTATTATCAATAAATTGGTAAAAAACGAGTCCCAGGTTTGTGCAATGGAGGTTTCTTCACACGCAATTGATCAGGGCCGGATTAGCGGTGTATACTTTGATATCGGTGTTTTGACTAATACCTCTCATGATCATCTTGATTACCACGGCACAATGGCGGAGTATCGTAGTTGTAAAGAGAAGTTATTTTATGAGACGCCACTTCAGCATATCGTGATTAATTTAGATGATGAGTTGGGTGAGAGGATATTCTTGAAAGGCCATCCCACCGCAACGATTATTGCTTTTACCTTTAAAGTGCATGGTAAGAGGAAAGATGTCGCATACTGTAGCGTAACTGATCAATCTCTATCTGGGCAGACAATCTCGATATTTTATTCTGGACAAAACCTTAAGATTAAATCTCAACTGACAGGGCAGTATAATGCCGAAAATATTGTAACAGCTTTCCTAACGCTCAATGCGATGGGCTACTCCCCATCGAAGATTGTTACGGTTCTTGAGCAGGTTACTCATATACCTGGACGCTTTGAGGTAATTCACTCAGAAAATGGCCCTACGGTCATTGTTGACTATGCACATACACCAGACGCATTAAAGAACGTATTAATGACTTTACAGCAAGTCACAGAGAGCAAGATTTGGTGTGTTTTTGGTTGTGGTGGTGATCGAGATCGAGACAAACGAGCACCTATGGGCGTAATTGCTGAGAAATATGCTGATTATGTTGTACTGACATCTGATAACCCAAGAAGTGAAGTGCCCGAGAGTATCATCGAAGATATTAAGAAAGACATGATTGCTAACTGGGCCATTCATCAACAAACGGATCGTGTTGAGGCAATTCGATGGGCCATTGCAAATGCAGATAGTGATGATGTAGTGCTAGTTGCTGGTAAAGGTCATGAAACCAGTCAGATATTTTCAACAAAGAGAATTGATCATTCTGACAGTGACGTTGTTAAAAGCTGTCTTGACGAAAGTCGTCTCTAACTTGGCATCTACCCATGAATCAGTTAGAATCATCTGGTCAAGATTGAGCATATTATGAAAAACGCCTTGATTGATCAAATCATTAAGCTTAAGAACCGAGATTTGTTACAACAGTTTCATACTGACTCACGAAAAGTTCAGGCTGGCGATGGATTTATTGCCCTACCTGGTAAACATAACCACGGTCACCACTTTATTGATCGTGCACTTGCAAGTGGTGCAAGCTTAGTAATAACCGATCGTCCTTCAAATCACCCACATGTATATCAAGTCGATAATTCCTTTGACACAATGACAAGTTTGGCCAAGTCACTTCGGGCGTCGATATTTGGAAAAGTGATAGCGATAACAGGAAGTGTTGGCAAAACAACGACACGCCATATGTTAAATCATGTGTTATCAGCAGAGTCCATTGCGAGCTCATCTAGAGAAAACCACAACAATGAAATTGGCCTACCTATCTCACTGTTATCAACCCCGGTCGGTGCCGAGTATGTTATTCTTGAGATGGGTGCTGCAAAAGCTGGTGATATAAGTTATTTAATGGATATAGCAATGCCTGATGTTGGTTTATGTCTCCCTTTACATCCAGTTCATATTGAGCGATATAATGACTTTGAACAGCTTGTTGCCACCAAAGAAAAAATCTATTCACAATTAAATGATGATGCTTTTGCAATTATTGATATGGATAGTCCTTATTGTCATCGATTTAGCCAAACCCGAGCAAACAAAATATATATATCAAAGACACAGCCATCAGCAGATGTGTATTTGTCCCGTTCGCAATATCATGATCATCATCTACAACTTGAGCTTAATATAAAAGGGCAACTTGTATCTGTGAGCTCGGGTTTACCAGGGGAGCATCTTACTGATAATATTTTAATGATTGCAGGGGCTTTGATTGCGCTGGGAATTGATCCGATAAAATTATCTGCTCTTAGAACGATAAAGCCCATTAGTGGTAGAATGCATGTTTACCAGCATAAATACGTTGAACTGTATGATGACTGTTACAATGCAAGCTATGCCTCTACAAAAGCGGCCATCGATATGGTTGCACATAAATCTGGTCCAAGAATCCTTATATTTTCAGATATGGCAGAGCTAGGAAATATTTCTCAGGAAGAGCATGAAAAGGTGGGGGAGTATGCGAACTCTCGGATTGATTATTTAGTTACAATAGGTAATGATTCTCGCTTCGCACACAACGCATTTAAAGATAAAAAGCAACACTTTGATTCTGTAGATCACTTTCTTAAAAGTCTACCATTCTTTCACAGAGGCAATGTGGTTGTAAAAGGATCTCGTTTTATGCAGTTAGAGCGCGTAACTGATCATATTAAAAAACAGCTGGAGAATTTTTATGCTACTGAGTTTTAGCATCTGTTGGTTGGCAAATTTATTGTCTTTCTCTGTTTTCCAAAAAGCAGGACTTACCCCAGAGGTAGTTAGGAAATACGCTCCTCAATCACATCATGCAAAACAGGGGACACCGACGATGGCTGGCGCCATTTTTTCAGTCATTGCTGTGATGTTTATAATGATTTCCTCACCAGAAAATTGGCGGATTGCACTGACGATACTTTGTTTTATGGGTGTTGGAATGTATGACGACCTCACAAAGCTAATGGGGAGAAGACATGGGATTAGTATGCGTGCTAAATTTGTTCTTATCAGCTTAATGTCTCTTATGTTAATGGAAATTTCATGGCGTTCAAATCCAGGAATTCTGTTTCATATTCCACTCGTTAATATTTCATTGGTGCCACCACATTGGTTCTATCTTGTATTTGGAGTATTTGTTATGAATGCTACAGCTAATGCAATGAATTTTACAGATGGTATTGACGGGCTTTGTGCGACACAATTCTTAATATTATTCTTAGGTCTTTATTTTATTTATATGTTTGGCCACAAAGAAATGATAGGCCTTTACGGAGCATGCTATCTTATGGCAGGGGTGCTGGCTTTTTTGTGGTTTAATGTGTCACCTGCGAAATTGTTTATGGGGGATACTGGATCGCTGGTACTTGGAGCGGTTGTTGCACTGCTTTATATCGAGTCTGGCTGGGTTTTACTTCTTCCTCTTGTAGGGTTGATACTGGTTGCAGAGGTGGTTTCTGTTGCATTGCAAATTATGAGTTTTAAATTAACTGGGAACCGCATTTTCAAAATGGCTCCCGTTCATCATCATTTTGAGCTATCGGGTTGGTCCACTAGTCAAATTGTGACCAGGGCATTAATTATTTCAATTCTCACCTTATTGATAGGAGTCAGTTTCATATGATAGGGCTTCTGGGATACGGTGTTACTACGCGCTCTGTAGCAAGTTATCTCGAGAGAGAATCTGAGAGCTATTTTTGGATAATGTCACATGATGAAATTAATTCACTTGATATGAAATTATATCCAAATGCTGCTACCCGGAAAAAAGTACCTGCTGATGTGAATACTTTGATTATATCACCAGGGATTCCACCCAGTGATCCGCGACTTTTGGATTTCCCAAAAGATAATATCTACACAGATATTGATTTTTTTATGCAAAGAAAAATCAATACTAAGGCGAGGTGGATTGCGGTTACTGCTACAAATGGTAAGTCTACTTCGGTTGCAAAATTAACCCATATCTTAAGGAAACATCAGCATGATGCGGTCAGTGTTGGAAACATTGGAGTGTCAGCGTTTGATCACCCCCAGGCGGACATATATGTCGCTGAATTATCAAGCTTTCAGCTTTATTACATGAAGTGTGCTCACTTTGATGTGGGTATTATCGGAGAAATTTCTCCAGACCACTTAGACTGGCACGGAGATGAGGGCTCATATCGGGAGAGCAAACATAAATTGGCAAAAATAGCCAGGCAATGTTTTATAAAGCCTCTCAGTGATGAGAATTTAATGCTCGCATTGAGCGCTGAGGTGATAGGGTTATCTGCAACGTTAGCCGATCTTGATGACTTTAGGCCGCTGCCTTACCGTCTTACTCCCGTATATGATGCAAGTGGCTGGCATATTTTTAATGACTCAAAGTCCACTAATCTTAGTTCATGTGAGTATGCGCTTAATTGTTTTGAATCAGAGGACTGTGTCTATCTTATCTGTGGTGGGGTCCTTAAGGAACCAATTACTGACAAGTGGGTCGATAGTTTAAATAAAGGTAACATCAAACCAATATTTTTTGGAGCCTCTTCTTTTTTAATGTGGCAACGCGTTCGTAAGGGAGTGATGGTGGAGGACGTACAGCAGGCACTGAGTTATATTCGTCAAATTAATCTTCCTGGCACTGTATTATTTTCCCCTGGTTGTAGTAGTTTTGATATGTTTGATAATTATATTCATCGCGGTGAGCAATTTGATCTGGAGGTTGCCGATGTCTTTGAGTGAGGGCACTTCACGGTGGGATTTTCATATCATTATTCCGGTTTTAACATTGTTTTGCTTGGGTCTTGTGATGGTAAGCTCTGCATCAATGCCAATTGCGTTATCGCTCAAGCTTAGCTCGCTGCACTTTTTCTATCGTCATCTTATTCATGGGTTACTGGGGATTATTCTATTTACTGTGATGCAAAGAGTGAATATTACCATATTTCACAATCGAAGTGGGTTACTATTGCTTCTTGCATTAATTCTTCTATGTTCAGTGCTTGTGCCTGGGATTTCACCACCTGTTAACGGATCCTCTCGTTGGATAAAGCTTGGGATTATGAGTATTCAGGTTTCTGAGGTTGTGAAGTTATTATTTGTGCTCTATTTGGCAAGTTATTTGACTCGTCACCAAGAGACAGTATCTAATGATTTTATCGGTTTTTTTCGGCCGATGGTCATTTTGTCTTCCTTCTCAGTACTTTTGCTGCTTGAGCCAGATATGGGCTCATGCGTTGTCCTGGTTGCTATCACGCTGGGCATGTTGTTTTTCAGTGGTATTCCACTAAGATTTCTGATGTTGCTTATACTAATTGCCTTATTGATTTTTTACCTTCTGATATTAATTGCTCCCTACCGACTAGCAAGATTTATGTCTTTTCAAGACCCTTGGCAATATGCAATGCACCAAGGCTATCAATTAACACACTCCCTTATGGCCATCGGAAAAGGAGGCTTTTGGGGAGTTGGGCTTGGGCAGAGTCTTCACCGCCTATCATATCTTCCAGAAGCGCATACAGATTTTATTTTCTCCATTATTTGTGAAGAGCTTGGATGGATCGGTGCGCTTACTTTATTAATAACTTATATGTGGCTCTTTACACGTATGTGGATAGTATCAAAAAAATGCATGCTGAATGACCAGCCTTATCAGGCTTATATAGTGTTTGGGGTGATCTTATGGCTAAGCTCTCAAGTATTTATAAATATGGGGGTGTGCCTGGGTATTTTGCCAACTAAGGGAATGACGCTACCTCTCATCAGTTATGGCGGATCATCATTGTTGATGATCTTTGTTGCACTGGGAATTGTTCATCAAATTTCAGTTGAGGAGAAAGCATAATGAATGTGGTGATGATTGCAGGTGGTGGTAGCGGAGGCCACGTATATCCTGGTCTTGCGGTGGCTGAGAAAATCAAGCAAGAAGAGGGTCAAGTAATCTGGTGTGGACGACCTTATGGCTTAGAGAGAAAAATTGTAAAGGGGTATACATACTGCGAGTTTTCAGCAGCTCCTTTGAGGGCTAAAAAGGTTTCTCAGCAGTTAAAGGCATTGATTATTTTATGCGTAGGTGTTGTGAAAATGGTCAGAAAAATCTGGCAACTTCGCCCAAATGTTCTTCTAACAATGGGGGGTTATGTTTCAGTTGCCCCAGCAATTGCAGCCAGCATAATGCGGGTGCCTATTGTTTGTTTTGAGCAAAATGCCAAGCTTGGAATGGCAAATCGTTTAATAGCTAAAATAGCAAAAGTTCACCTGTGCGGAATGAAGTGTGATGACTCTCGATTCGTTTGCATCGGTAATCCTGTCAGAGAACAAATTAAACAATGCAAAGATGATTCAAAACAGTCATTATTGCTTCTTGGCGGAAGTCAAGGCGCAAAAGATTTTTATCAAGACTTGCTGTCTGGTGTTGTAAATACGTTCACAGATCTTCCGGTCACCTGTATTGTGGGTTATGGAAATATTTCACAAGAACATAAGCAGTTGATGAGAGAAAAAAAGGTTAATGTGATTGAGTATGCACAAGATATGCAAGAAATATACAATGCAGCTGGACTTATTGTCTCAAGAGCAGGGGCCATGGCAATTAGTGAAATTAATAAGATAGGTAAAAGAGTGATTTATTTGCCGCTACCCAGTAAAGATAACCATCAGTACCACAATGCTAAGTCACAAGAGCGCCCAGGGGTGATGGTGATTGAAAACCAGAGTCTAGAGCAATGTATAGAAGGGATTAAATTATGGGTTGACGGTCTATTCCCACAACCTGAGGCCAAGTCACAAGACTCAACGGGTGAGTTTATGGCTTATTTACAAACGTATTTTGAGAATCAAAAATAATACTTTCTTGCGCCTTTTGAAATTTTTTGTGGGGGTGATGTATTCCCATTGCAATTATTTTTAGTCGGTTTTCAATTTCGTGAATGTTTGCCTCTCTGGAAACACGTTGATCTGAGGTATTGAGAATCTCTTTGCTCACTATGTTAAATGGCTGGTGAAAGCGCTGTCTTATTTTTGCAAGATGCATTGAGGCGCTCAGTTGACGTTTAAGAGTTTTAGTCATTTTGTCCGGGGCTTTTACTGAGCTTTTAGGTGATGATAGTATAAGAAGTTGATACCACCTTGCAGTAATTAGCATTTTGGGAGATAGGTGTGACAATCGCTTCCATGTATCCATTTGCTCTGCTCGAGAGGTGATAGAGAAAACCCGGTCAGTGAGCTCAATCGCTTTGTGAAAGTCCAGACTTTTTGATTTGGTGAGCTGACTAACTACATATAAATAATTGTAAGAAAAGTTAAATCTATTCATATACTTATACTGAAATTATTATTATCAACCATTATAGTATATATTTCTATTCGCAGCATGTAATTAGTCATAGTTTTATTCAATTTATTCCCCGTGCTATTTGGGGACGTTTCTGATATAATATCCCATTCATTTTGGATGGATACTGTGGGGATTGAGTCTCTTAAAAATGTGTTTCAGGAAAAAGGGTGGCACCGGTTCTATTTTATAGGAATCAGCGGTGTAGGTATGCGGGGTCTTGCAAAATTACTCCTGGCTTTTGGCTATGAAGTTGCTGGAAGTGACATTGACCCTTGTCAAGAGGTAAAATTGTGGGCTGCTCAGGGATTGATTCGCTTATCTACTAAACATCAAAAAGAAAACATAAGTACTGACTACACTGTTATTTACTCTTCTGCCATTAAAAGCATTAATCCCGAGTACCAAGGGGCTGTATCTCTTGGTAGCAATATACTTCACCGATCAGAATTGTTATCTTTGATCACACAGCACTTTAAACTTGCAGCAGTAAGTGGCACACATGGAAAGACTACAACCAGTGCAATGCTATCCCATATTTTAGAACAAACAGGGCATCACCCTAGTTACTGTATTGGTGCTGCTCGTAATGGCGAGATCATTGCTAATATCGGTTCAGGAGAGTGGTTTGTTCTTGAAGCAGATGAGAGTGATCAGAGCTTTTTGAGATACAATCCACAAATGGTAGTAATAACAAATATCAACTATGATCACATGGAGAATTACCAGGCAGATTTAAAGCAGTATGAAAATTCATTTTTACAATTTGCACAGCAGCCAAATGCCAGTGAAGTATTGATTGCAACGGGATCTCAGGGTGTAGAAAATATCTCCAATCGCTTGCCTGACCATACATCTTACATTGGCATGAATGGTAACCGAATCATCACGCGTAGCTCAGATCAGCCAGGCAATAGTACAATTATGCTTGATGGTCAGCAATATCAATTCAAATTCCCATTAGCAGGAGTTCACATGCTAAATAATGCGCTTCTTGCAATGAGCTGCGCACTTAAAATGGGAGTTCCAGCCGTTGATGCGATTCGTGCTTTGGAAAGTTTTGAGACCACTGATCGACGTTTCGAGATTAGTCAATTAAGTAACAGAATTATTGTATCAGATTATGGACATCATCCTACAGAAGTCCATGCGTCAATTTTAACAGCAAGAGAATTGTGGCCGAACCATCGCTTGAGGATGGTATTTCAACCCCACCGTTACAGTCGACTAAAATACCATTTTAGTAAATTTGTGGATGTCCTGGGGTTAGTAGACCAACTGATACTCGTTCCAGTGTACTCTTCAGGTGAACTAGAAGATGAGTCATATACTTCTAACTCATTGGCAGCCCAATTAAAAGAAATTGATGTTGTTTTATTACAATCAGTAAATGAAATTAAGCCGCTGATCAGTGCACCAAGCAAGACCCAGGAAGTAATAGTTTTTCAAGGGGCTGGTAGCATTGGGCATATCTATGAGGATTTAAAATGTGCTGGATCAATGAGTTCGGTATCCAAGAATATGTATCTCTAAAAAAATATAATTCTTTCCGGGTGGGTGGTAACGCTCGCTATTATTTTGAGCCAGAGAGCAAAATACAGCTGATTGATTTTATCAGGAAATCGCAACACATCATTGGGTCAATGCCCATATATTGGCTGGGACTTGGGAGCAATACACTTTTTCCTGATGGTGATAACGAAATTTTAGTAATCAGAACCCGCAAACTTGATACAGTTTCGATGCTTCCTAACAATGAGATTTATGCTGAGTGCGGCCTTGCATGTGCAAAGTTATCAAAAAAAGTACAGGCATGGGGATTTCGAGGAGGTGCTTTTTTTGTTGGTATTCCTGGCACAATTGGCGGAGCACTAAAGATGAATGCGGGTGCATTTGGTGGACAAACCTGGGAAAATGTTACTCAGGTTGAGTATTGTCTACCCAATGGGACCCTGGAGGTGCTAGAGCGAGATCAGTTTAAGGCTCGCTACCGAGAGATTACATCACCAAAGCCTGGGTGGTTTTTATCAGCCCAATTTAGTTTTGAGACGGCTGATGATGCCTCTGAGAAAGAGCAGATGAAACAGCTACTGATAAGAAGAAATACGACGCAGCCAATCGGTACCTATAATTGTGGGTCAGTTTTTAAAAACCCAAAAGGCCAATATGCAGCACAGTTAATTGAGAGTTGTGGTCTTAAGGGAACAGTCGTAGGGCAGGCATGTATCTCAAATGTTCATGCCAATTTTATAGAGAATACAACCGGTGAATGTAAGAGCCAGGATATACTAAGTTTGATGAAGTTAATGCAAGAGAAGGTTTTCTCTAAGTATGGTGTTCTTTTAGAGCCAGAAGTTATTGTTGTGGGGTCAAATGATGATTGATAGATGTGTGGTACTCTCCGGCGGTACTGGAGAGGAGCGAGAAATTTCTCTTATTACTGGAAAGGAGATTGAAAAGACATTAAAGCCGGTTATCAGCCACGTTGTAAATATCGACAGTGCGGATGAAAATTGGTTAGATAAGGTGCAGGCTTTTCAGCCAGAGTGTATATTTATTGGTTTACATGGTTCATCAGGAGAAAATGGTGAGGTTCAGGCTATTTTAGATGAGGCTGGTTTGCTCTATACAGGTTCTGGTGTTTGTGCATCACAAATCGCTATGGATAAGATTGCTTCTAAAAACATGATAAAGGCAGCGGGGTTCACTGTTCCTGAGCTAAGTATATGGCAGAATCAGGATGAATCACCACTGCCACTTCCAGTTGTTGTTAAGCCCTCAACCAGTGGCTCAAGTTTCGGTGTCAGCCTTGTGAAGCAGGAAGAAGAGTTTAAGCCAGCTTGCACTTATGCCAAACAATTTGGCCATGTAATGATCGAAACAATGATTACGGGCGTTGATGTGTGTGTTCCGATTGTTGGAGAGCATCGACTTCCGCCCATCGCGATTCATACTAGCTCAGAGTTTTATGATTATGAGGCAAAGTATCAGTCTCAAAATAATCATTATCAAATTGGGGCTGGAATGACATCTCAGATGCAGGAGCATGCTATGAATATGGGCCGGCAGATATTTGATATTCTTGGATGCACTGGATGGGGAAGAGTGGACTTTATTTTAAGTGACGACAATGAGCTTTATTTTCTTGAGATGAATACAGTGCCTGGAATGACCCAAATGAGTCTTGTGCCCAAAAGTGCTGAAAGTGTCGGGTTAAGCTTTCAATCTCTGCTTCTTGAGATTATTTCTCTCGCGATGCAAAAAGTATCAAAACCTGTATCGTGATATCACTATAATTTTGTAAAAATACTCTCTTTTATAGGGAGGCCTATGCTTTATTTTTTTACGGATTACTCTGGTAATGTTTTTCGCGATGCGATTACGATTCGCCGCTCATTTTATATGTACCTGTCTTTGCTCAAGGAGGGGAAGACTACTCCCAGCGACAATCAAACACAAATTCAAGACTGTTTTCAATCTGTAAGAAACGAAGTTCAAAAACTCCCCTCATATTGTAATATCTTAAAGCAACTATGGCTTCAGTATATATCGCAAACCAAGAGATCTTTCCAGGCGCTCAGACAGTCTGCAGATCACGAGAGTTATATCCGCCAGATATATCGCCGAATGGGCGCGCCCAATATATTATCCCCAAAATTAAAAGGGTGGAGGCGTATATTTTGGCCATTTAACTTACTGGCAGAGTTAAAACAATCAGACGCTCTGCAATTACTGAAAGAAATTGTCTTGCAAATAAACGGAGGGCGAGCAGATATCAGGCTTGCACACACCGCCGAGCGACTTGTGGTTGCGATTTATACGCAAGTTCAACCATTGTGTTTCTCATGGTGGGTATTCTTATTTGGGCTAAACACTCAGGTGATGGCTTTAAAAAAGTATCTTGATCATACCTATAAGGCAGTCTTACAAGTCAAATATTATTCACCGCATTGTTCATGGATGAAATATGCACGCGCAATACCGGTAGCAAGCAAAGTGTTTGTTGAGCGCTTAATTCTCGAGCAGGGAGATGTGCAGCCAAGCTACCTGGTTGACGCATGGAAGTGTAGCGATGAAGCAAGTTTGAAAGCAGCTGCTGAGTCGTGGTGGGCAAATTATTTATATGACAAGCTATTACAATGTAATCAATTATCTGAGCGAAAATTGATTCAAAGAGATATAAATTTAGCCAGTGAGACCTTGAAAAATCAGATCGCTGATCGTATTGCCAATTCCATTGCTCAAGAAGTGAAACGCAATGGATGTGAGATGTTCTTTTCTTCAAATTGGGTGAAGTGGACAAGAGATTTACATCAATACGCTGCACCATTTTATTTTCTTGAATGTGAAAAGTGGAGTCGCTATCAGGCGTGTTTAACACTTATTGATGAGCAGTCATGTAACGCGTTTATGTGGTACCGTCAACGGGAGAAAAATGGGCTAGCAGGCTTATATCATCATGCGATGGCAGAGTTGGGATTCACTTTTATAGCGAGGTAGTATGAAAAAAACAATCAACAGAAAGATTCAAGAAATTATGGATATATACATCATAGAGCGCAGTGATGGACAGACGCTTAATGACACAAGAAAAGAACAAATTGCAAAGATTTTAAGTTGGTGTGCGCTGTGCTCAGAGGAAGTTTTGATTGCACGGTTGGAAAATGAACTGTCATCATGGCCAATGCCAAAAGTGCTTTTTGGATCAAGCGCATACAGTCAAAGTAAGTTATGGCGAGATGTCAGTGCTTGTATCAGGCGATATTACCAAAAAGAAGAGGAGATGTGTTTTGAGCAGCACGAGGAGCGTTATGAGAGATATGAGATGAGAATGTCGTGGCTCTTTGACTATATTCGCCGCCAACATCACGATGATTTGAAAAAAATTAATATGGATTGTGATAAGAAGGTTGCAATACATAAAGAATTAAATGACTCTCTTAATACGGAACTTGGTTGTATTAAACAGTCTTATCAATCAAAAAATATAAAATGGTAGCGCTAGATTGTAAGACTTTCCTGGATACCATCTCGTCGCTCAATTGAGCTACTAATCTCTTTTTTCAAACTGGGGATTAAAATACCTGAGACAAAGCGAGAGAATAGCTCAGCCAGGGTGCCACTATTTTCTTCAGTGTAATTATTAAGTGACTGATTCAAGGAACGAACAGTCGCCTCCTCACTGTCACCAAGTGCATAAATAATGCTTATCAACTGATTAAAGGATCCCATTTCAATGCCATGGTCAATAATTGTGCCGCCGGATATAACGGCGTATTTAAGTGCATTTAGACATCTGACAAATTTCAGTGACACAAACATGCTATTTTGCCGTGACATTTTTTCAACGATAGTTTTGGCAGGTACGAGTGATGTTGGCGGGATAATATCCTCTAGGGTTGGCATAATATTTCCCAATACTCGGCTAACTTGATCGCTGCACGAAGGTTCATCTGTATTTTCTTGAATATTATTAGAGAGCTTTGAGAGAAGATCACGACACTCTTTAACTGTTAGCTGATCAAATAGGTTATCGTTCGCTGCAAGCATCACATTTTCTATTGCATCAATATTTTCAGTCCAACTAATTCCCTGACGATTATAATATTGGATAATATCACAGGCAAGGAAATCAGCGGATGATGGCTGGAAGGGAGTGCTTTTCATAATAATTCTCTCATTATTGTTAAATTGATGCGCTGTTGGTACAGCGCTATCACTGAATCAATGTGTTTTTTTATTTATATTCTCAAAAAATAATTAACTAAATATTAATTTAATATTTAAATACAATTAAATACGCTTCGCATTTTGATACAATTGTCCGCTTTTGATGGTGCTATTAAAGTATAATTTTGGTATATTAATAAAAAACAATCTATTGCCTATGAATCAGAAAATACGTGTACGTTTTGCACCTAGTCCAACAGGGTCTCTTCACCTTGGCGGCGCTCGGACAGCGCTCTATAATTATGCTTTTGCGCGTCATTATGATGGCAAGTTTATTCTAAGGGTCGAGGATACCGATACAGAGCGCTCATCAGAAGATAGCCAAAGGCAACAACTTGAGGAGCTCCGGTGGCTCGGCTTAGAGTGGGACGAGGGACCTGACATTGGAGGAGAGTTTGCTCCATACAAGCAGAGTTTGCGTACGGAATATTATCATAGGATTGTAAAGCAGCTTTTTGATAAGGGTTTGGCATATTATTGCTTTTTATCAGATGCAGAGATTGAGCGGTTAAGGGAGCAGTCAAGGCAGTGGCAAAGTCCATATCGGAGCCTAGACGCGAAAAGCGCACTTGCACGAGTTGAGCGTGGTGATGCTTACACAGTTCGTTTTAAGCTGCCTGACGAGGTTGTTCGGTTTGATGTTGCAGACTTGGTTCGAGGTGATGTTAGCCTCTCAACAGAAGGATTAACTGATTTTGTTTTACTCCGAGCTGGAGGGATGCCGGTATATAATTTTTGTTGTGTTTGTGACGACCATATGATGCAGATTAGTCATGTGTTTCGTGGAGAAGAGCATTTGCCCAACACGTTAAAACAATTGATCTTATATCATGCACTAGGGTGGGATGCGCCTAAGTTTGGTCATTTATCTGTGATTGTAAACGCTGATCGGAAAAAGTTATCCAAGCGAGATGGGGCCGTTAGTGTCGGGTCATTTCGTGAGGAAGGGTACTTGGCCGAGGGAATTCTTAATGGGATCGCATTGCTTGGTTGGTCACATCCGGAGGCAAAAGAGATATTTTCTCTTGCTGATCTAATTAAACATTTTGATGGGAAGCGGTTGGGCGCTGCCAGTGCATTTTTTGATCGAGAGAAAATGGCATGGACAAATCAAGAACATATTAAGACAATGGACCCCAGCAATCTGTGGCGTCTTTTACAGCCATATGTCAACCATTTAGAGTTGCCCTCAGACAAAGATTGGCCGATGGAGTTACTCAAGGTTTACCAAACTGAACTGGTTACTTTATCTGATGCTGCTGATCTATTTGAGCCTTTCTCAAAATCACATTTTAAAATATGCGATACTGTGATGCCGATTTTTGACTGGGAGAAAACTGCTCAGTTACTTGAAGCTTGGCTAGAATGTCTCAAGACAAATGATTCAGATGATTTTTTTGCAGAATTTATTGCACGAATGAGCAAAGATGGAATAAAAGGAAAATTTTTATTTATGCCGCTTAGGGCAGCAATCATCGGGAAGTTACAAGGAGCAGAAATGAAATCACTTGTCACACTTTTGCCCAAACAAGAATTAACAAGACGATGCAATCTTTTGATAGAGGCCCATAATGAAGTTTCCTAATACAAGAATGCGCCGGACTCGAAAGCACGAGTGGTCCAGGCTTTTAACAGGTGAAAATCAAATAAGTGTCAATGATTTAATTTGGCCAGTATTTATTCAGGAGGCACCAACCACCAAAGTGGAATCAATGCCTGGCGTAAAAAGGTATGATATCGATGATTTACTTGCAGCTATTACGGATGCGGTTGAGCTGGGAATCAAGTCAGTTGCAATATTTCCATGTGTTGATTCTAGAAACAAGGACGCTAATGGAACAATGGCGCTTGATAAAGACAATTTCTTATACCAAGCGATCAAGCTTGTAAAAGCCAAATTTCCATCACTTGGGTTGATTGCAGATGTTGCCCTTGATCCATATACAGATCACGGTCACGATGGAGTCCTTGATGATGAGGGGTATGTGGATAATGATCGTACGATTGAAATATTATCTCAGCTTGCAATTAATTTGGCTGAGGCGGGAGTGGATGTTGTTGCACCTTCTGATATGCAAGACGGTCGTATAGAAATTATTCGCGGTGCTCTGGAGCTCGAGGGATATAAGGACTGTATTATATTGTCATACACTGCAAAATATGCATCGTCGTTCTACGGACCTTTCCGAGATGCAGTTGGCTCTTCAAATGCAATAAAAAATAAGAGCAAGGCACATTATCAAATGGATTTCTCTAATAGTGAGGAAGCAATTTTAGAGGCACAGCTTGATATATCTGAGGGTGCTGATTGGTTGATGGTAAAGCCTGCAATGCCGTATTTGGATATTATTGCTAAAATGACAGATCGTTTTTCTCATCCAATATTTGCCTATCAAGTAAGCGGGGAGTATGCGATGCTGATGGACTTATCTAGTCGCCTACAGATTTCTCCAGAAGTGTTATTTTATGAGTCACTAATGGGGTTAAAGCGCGCTGGCGCATGTGCTTTCCTAACTTATGCAGCACCAATGATGGCGGCCTATTTAAAGCGCCATACTTGTAAGTGAAAAATGATGAGCCTGACGCCCTGATTGGATAACAGGTACATGTCTTAAAATAATCAGTGAAATAGCAAAAAATAACATAATAACACTATGCCCAATTCTTGGATTACCCGACAGATAGGTAATTAAACTAATCGATAGTGGGCCAATAAATGCAGTGAGCTTGCCGGTTAAAGAAGCAATGCTGAAGATAGTGTTGGCTTCATCAGGTTGGCTGCTATGAACAAGATACGTTCTACTAGCAGCCTGTAGCGGCCCTACAAATAAAGTACTGATAAGGGCAAAAAGATAACATGAAAATGTGGTTGTAGAGCTCACAAAACACAGGCCAAATATTGTCATCCCAATTAGGCATAACTCAATTAAAAGCTTAGGGCCTAGCAACTTGTCTATCCAAGAAAATGAGATAGCGCCAATGGCAGCAGATACATTACATACAATTGCAAAAATCACCACTTCATTGATGGAGAGATGAAATGTGTTCATCGCAAATATCCCAGCAGTAGCAAACAATGTGTTTAGGCCGTCCATATAAATCATGTGAGCAAACATAAACCACATTGTATCTGGTCGTGATTTTAGGAATTCTCTCAGTGAGAGATAATGCGATGTCGCAACTTTTAGTCTTTCTGTTAGAGGCATTGTAGGCGGTGTATTGTTACTTGGTAGTCCGACAAATGCCGGCATAGAGAATATGATGATCCAGAGGCCTACAAATGGCCCCAATATGCGAATATTCTCATGCATCGCGCGATTAAAAACATCTATAGTAAAAGGATTCGGTTCAATAAAGAATTTAAGGCTGATGCACAAACAGACTAATCCTCCTAAAAATCCGAGTCCGCGTCCTAACGCTGAGATTCTTCCAGATTCATTTCCCGCACCGATACGATACAGCAGGGTGTTATAAAATATACTGGAAAGCTCGTAGAATATTGTGCCCGTAGTAAGAACCAAAAGTAAAAGATACATGCTCATGATTTTTGGGTGGGCAAACCATAGCAGTGATGCCATTATTGCCAAGCCAAGCGTATTTATGCGATACCAGCGTTTTTCAGAAGAATTTTGGTCAACTAAAATTCCGATAAGTGGACAGGTTAGCGCGATGATTAAACCAGAGATTGTCAGCATATTACACCAGATAATCGTACCTTGCTTGGGATCATCGATGTATGTATTTGAAAAGTAGGCTGCGAAAATAAAAGTTTTCACCACGACGGGCCATGAAGAGGTGGCCCAGTCGCCTAAACACCAGTAGGCTACTTTTTTCCTATTAATTACTTGCAATGTTTGCTCGCATGGCAATAAACCTAGTTTGACCGTGTCGGTTGATCGTGATCTTTACAAATCCAGAATTTTTCTCTTGCAGGCGCTCTAAATCAGCAAATGACTTAGTTGGTTTCTCATTAATATGGGTGATTATATCTCCTCGTCTTAGACCCTCAAGAAATGCGTTACACTTGCTGGTTATATCAATGACTTCAAGCCCCTGTACAAGATCATCTTTACCGCTCATTGCATCTATTTTTAGCATTGTGACGCCACTTAGTAGATAGCTGTGATCTTCGCTAGCATCTGCGATCTTTTGGATCTTATCCAACGATATAGAGCGAATCGTGACTGATTGTTTGCGTCCTGATCGCCATATACTTATTTGAATTTTAGAATTAGCTGGATGAGAGGAGATATAAATTGGTAGCTGAGTGATGTTATCGATTCGCATACCATTAACGTGAGTGATGATGTCTCCAATAGCTAATCCGCCAAGATCAGCTGGGGACCCTTTCACCACTTTCGTTACTGCCAGTCCATTGCTATTAGGGTATTTGTAGTATGTCGCAAGGGAGGGTGTAAGCTCTTGACTGGCTACGCCTATGTAGCCCCTTGATACCATGCCTGTTTCAATTAATTGGCTGGCAATGAGTTTTGCGATATTAATAGGAATTGCAAGGCCAAGGCCGCTGGGCGCAGCGTTGCCATTAGGGTTGCTAACAATGATTGCCGTATTTATCCCGATAACTTCGCCTTGTGTATTAACCAGTGGCCCACCAGAGTTGCCAGGATTAATAGCGGCATCAATTTGAATAAAGTCCGTCGGTGAGTCTGGGAAAATGCCGTCACGGTGAAGCGAGCTCACAATTCCTTTTGTCACAGTCTGGCTAAGACCAAAAGGATTGCCAATGGCGATGACCTCATCTCCAATTTTCAAATCAGAATCGTTACCGATTTTTATCGGGGTAACTTTACACTGCGGATCAACTTGCAAAACGGCAACGTCAGACTCTCTATCGGCCCCAATGACCGTAGCGAAGCAATTTTGATTGTTCTGAAAAGTTGCGATGATTCGCCGGACGGACCCTACAACGTGCGCGTTGGTAATTATATGTCCTTCTTTGTCATATACAAATCCAGTTCCAGCTTCTTTGTCATCATCCGGGTTATTTGATAAATGAACAGTTAGACTGGCCACTGAGGGAAGAGACTGACTGATCGCTTTCGTTGTTGTGTATGCGTGAGCTGTACAAAGGCAAGCAATCATTATAAGTGAAAAAGTCCTGTTTTTAATCATCATGAATATCCATTTGCTTATTAATATCATCGCCGATCTGTTGGTTAACTGCAAGTAATGTTATTGATCAATTATAAGAGCGATGCTAACATATCAAAAAATGAGGCAAGACTATGCAGTATCGATTTACTTTAGTTTTTATCTATCTTCTCAGTACGATCTGTCATGCGGGATTCTTTGCATTTATTGGTACTGGTTATGATAACGTTAAAGAGAAATTAAAGCTTACCCAGGTCAGTAATTCTGAGAGTTATTCGGGGCTAAGTACCCTGGTTGGGTTCGGGTTTATGTTACAGCCCAGTGAAGCCTTTTCGATGCCAGTCAGTGTGGAAGTGGCATACTCGACCGCTAAATCATCTATACTCAGTTCATTAAATAATGAAAATAAGCTCAATAGCGTTGGAGCAATAATAGTGCGTCCAACATTAAATGCTGGTTGGCTGGGCGGATATGCTTTGATAGGTATCGGCCAGATCAATTTTACGCAGATCTACAACAGTGCGGATGTGAGTTCTGAGATTAAGAAAAATGTTAACAACCCAGTACTCGGGGCGGGCATTCGCCTAAAGCTTGATAAAGACATCGATGCATATGCAGAGCTGCAGACCAGCAAAGTCAGTTTATTGGATATTTATGGGCTCAATACTAATAGTAATGCCTCAGAGAAAGGCGCAATGAAGCTTGATCAAGGAAGGTACTTGGTTGGAGTTCGTTACTTTTTATAGTTTGTGCACAGGAAAATAATTTTATTTAATTTGATTTTTTACTATTTATTATCTTGATAGTTGCTCCTTAAGAATTGAATGGCCTCACTAAGCATGGCCGGGTATTTGGAGAAAAACTCAACTGGCCTTGATGTGACTGGATGAATGAAGCTTAACTGATGAGCATGAAGAAATTGTCTATCAATGGTTCTGATTTTATTTTGTACTTCTTCATCAGGGTTGAAAGGAAGCTTTACCCGGCAATGATAAGTTGGGTCTGCAACGATGGGGTGTCTACTGTGAAGGCAGTGAACTCTAATTTGGTGAGTTCTTCCAGTTTCAAGTTTGCACTCCAGCAGTGTAAATGGGCCAATATACTCGATGGTCTTAAAGTGAGTAAGGGCTGGTTTGCCTTGAGGCTGAATTGACATTAATGTGCGTCTTGTTGTGTGCCTGCCAATGGGCTGTTCAACTTTAAATACTGGGGGGGTATGACCCCAAACAAGGGCATGATAAACCCGATTAATATCTCTTTGTTTAATTAGGGCAATAAGTGCATGATAGGCTCTATCTGACTTGGCAACGACCATTAGGCCTGATGTGTCTTTGTCTAAACGGTGTACAATGCCTGCTCGTGGAAGAAACTTTGCGTTAGGATTAATATTAAGTAGGCCATTAAGTAATGTGCCATCCTGATTGCCTGCGCCAGGGTGGACTGTCATGCCAGCGGGCTTATCAATAATCATTAAGTCATCATCTTCCCATACAGTGTTGATTGTGATGGGTTGTGCAATCGGTTCTATAGGAGTTGCCGGAGGAACTTGAAGCGTTACAACTTGTCCTTGCTTGGGGCGATATTTGGCTTTTTTTTCGGTGGTGTCGTCGACTTTGGCATGACCATCTTTGATAAGTTGTTGGATCTGGCTGCGAGATAAGTCGGGTAGGGCCGAAGATAAAATTATATCTAGCCTAGAGTTATTGTGTTGGTCGTTGATTAATACACGAAATTCTCTCAAATTACACCTTGTGCTTTATTTTGCTCTTGCCTACTAGTATAATTACCCGTATTAATATGGAAAGTAAAATGTATCGCATTCTGATTCTGACATTATTGCTATTGACTGCTTGCGGCGATCAGCTAGTAATTGGCGTTGATGATTCTGATTTATCAGAGGAAAAGTTGGCAAAAAATGCGAACAGTCTATATGTGAAAAACGAGTATAATGAAGCGATTGAGAGTTATGAGTCTCTTGTGGGTCTTTTCCCGACGAGTAAGAGCCAGGCAGAATATCAAGCACGTCTGTTCAGTTTGTATGAGAAAAAGAGCGAATTTGCTGAGCTAGAGGAGTTTAGTGAGCATGTTATGGAGGATTCACCATCAGCCCAAAACCCCGCTGTCTTGTATTACTATGGCGTGGCTAATCTGATGCAGTCCAAGACGCATATCTTTGATGTTGTCAGCAAAGATGCAGGTGGTAAGGATTTAATTCGCCTTGAAAAGGCTGCTAAAGCATTCAAACAGTTTATTGCGCGTAATCCGAAGCACAAGCTGGTTAAAAGTGCAAATGAGAAGCTCAAGCAGGCAAGAGAGATGATTGCTCAAGTGCATTTTCAGGTATCAAAATTCTATCAGCAAAGAGGTCATGAAAAAGCTTCTAGCTTAAGGCTGGAGCAAATTACGCAGCACTACGCTGATACGTCGTATGCTGATTTGGCAAAGCAGATTTTGAAAAATAAGAAAAAGCTCACATAAAATCAGTCTAATATCCTCTTATCATATATTTTTTTATGTACTAATAATACATTAAGGAACAACTGGGTTAGTCATGGATCGATTAATCTTAAGTATCCGTGTGAAGGATACGGACGTATGGAGTGCGTTTTACAATCAATGTTTGCGTCATTTGCTGCTTGAAAACGGTGCATATGACATTAAGGTTTTTAATACCGAATCCTCTCCGCGTCTTTATACTTATGCGATATTAACCAGTGGTTCGCGTTTGGAAAATTTTGTACAGTCAGGAATGATGTGCAGAGTGTTAAGGAAGTATGGCTTTACTGATCGTTTTTCTGTGATGAGAGCTTACAATTAAGGAGAGAGCAATGGAGTGCTTTATTAGAGTTCGCGTACTTAGGTGGCAGGATTGGGATGGTTTTTTTAATAGGGAGTGCCGGCCGCTATTAACTGACTGTGCCAGCGTAACACATATCAAATTATATCGTGATGTAGAAGACCCATCTGTTTTTGGATACATGTTAAAATATGAGAACTCTAGATCTTTTTTCTCAACCATCGAGTCAGAATCATTTTGTGAAATTTTTGGTTCGCAGGGCAGTGCTTGGGAAATAATGAGTCAGGATCACCAGGTCCACAGCTTACCTATTTGATCTTCTTCATTGCTAGTATGTAGTTAATATTGACAGATCGGCAAAGGCTTGCCTTTTCTGTCCAGGGGTTGTAATCAATCCCGGTAAGATCAAGTAATTGCCATCCCATTTTTTGTAGCGGCGAGATTATTTCACTCGGCGTTACAAGTTTCTCATAGCGATGAGTTCCTTTGGGGATGATATTTAAGATATATTCTGCGCCCACTATGGCCTTTATAAATGCCTCAAATGTTCTATTAATGGTGCTTATAACTAATACGCTATCTTTTTCGGTACACTGATCGAAGTGTTCTAGGATTTCATTTGGCTCTTCAACATGTTCAATGACCTCTGAGCATATAATTGCTTGGTAGGGCGTGCTGGGTCGATGTTTTTCAATTGGCTGAGTTTTGAACTGAGTGTTAAGGCCAAGTTCTTTCGCTCTTCCTCTGGCTGCCTTAACAAGTTCTTTTGCTGCATCGCAGGCATAAACATCATAGTTAATGGCTGCTAGATCATTGGCAATTAATCCTGCGGCGCAGCCAGCATCCCAGATCGATGCGGGTGCTTTAGGAATATGCTTTAAAATAAATTCCATTCGCAGTGGGTGAATACGGTGCAGTGCCTTTTGTGATCCATCGGGGTCCAGCCAGTCATCTGCGAACTGATTAAAGTCTTGCATACTCATCCTGTAGCTGTTTACTGAGTGTTTTTACCTCATCTAGATGCTCGGGTAATTGTTTTTGGTCAAATTTGATTGTGTATGTTAGCTGTTTAAGTGCAGCTTCAAGTTCTATCATTCTGCAGTAGCTGGATGATCCAGTGAGTTGGTGGATGATATCTCTGGCGCCTGAGAAGTCTTTGGTGTCGATACTTGATTGAATTTTAGTAATCTTTGTTTCAAGCTCAAAAAAGAACATCCCAAGTATCTCATCGGCAGATTCTTTATTAATGCCGATCTCACTACACATTCTGTTTGTGTTGATCATCGTAGCTGCCTCCAATTTGATATATGGCCGATACATTCTTGAATAATGCTTGAGCTGCCTTTCATAAACTTTTCAAATACAGATTTTTTTGTTGGTATCTTAAGCTGAAATACTTTTTTTGTTTTGATCAGTTCGATGATGTACTCATCGCTAGTGCGCAGCTCATCAATCAGGCCAATTTTTAGTGCATTTTCTCCTGGCCATATTTCACCCGTTGCAACTGCTTCAATATCAAGACTGGGGCGGTATTTCTTAATTAGGGTTTTAAAGAGCATATGAATGGATTCGATATCAACTTTTACTTTTTCTCTGCCTGTTGGAGTGATTTCGCCAAAAGTTGAGAATGTGCGTTTATGCTTTCCGGCGGTGATTTGCTCATAGCTCACCTTCTTACTATCAAGTACTTTATGAAAATTAAATCCCTCAAGGACGACGCCTATTGAGCCGATAACGGCAAACGGTGCTGCGATAATTTGGTTGGCGACAGCGGCCATCATATAGCCGCCACTTGCTGCGACCTCATCTACACAGATTGTTAGTTTAAGTCCTTGCTGGCGGATTCTGGCAAGCTGTGAAGCTGCAAGCCCATATCCAGTGACTGAGCCGCCAGGGCTCTTGAGCCGAAGTACGACCTCGTCAGTGGAGTTAGCGATTTCAAGCAATGTGGTAATTTGCTTCCTTAGCTGTTTTACGCCTTTTGCCATGATGTCGCCGTTAAAGTCAATTATGAATACGCGATCAAGTGAATTATTGGCTTCATTTTTTTTACGAGCAGTTTCAGCTTTTGAAAATTGCTTGAAGTCTTTGCCAAGTATGGATTTAGCGAGTTTGAGTTTGCTGTCGCGATTGGCATCGTTTAATGATTTAACGACGATGTCATCTCCCTCGCCGGGCGTGCTTTTTTTGTTGATAAGCATTAAAGCGGCAATCGCAAAGAAAATGGTCAATATTTTAAGAAGAAAATCCAGGTAGGAAAGTACAAAGTCCATATCTTATTCCTTGTTCACGCTAAGAGCGCCAGTTGAGTGATAGCCATGGTCAACATAGATAACGTCGCCAGTTGTGCCGCGTGACAGATGTGAGAGGAGGTAGGTGGCGCAGTCGCCAACTTCTTCAATGGTCACATTGCCATCAAGCGGAGAATTTTTTTCGCTGTGGTCAAGCATATTTCTGAAGTCCCCGATCGCGCTTGATGCCAGTGTTCTTATAGGGCCCGCTGAGATACCATTGACACGAATTTGATATTTTCCCATATCGAGTGCGAGATACCTGATGCTAGCTTCAAGTGATGCCTTTGCGATTCCCATTAGGTTGTAGCCAGGAAAGGCTTGGTTGGCGCCGATATAGGACAGGGCGCACATGCTGCCTCCGTTAGGCATAAGTTGGGGTGCATATTTGGCAATCTTAAGAAAGCTATACACAGAAATATTGAGCGAAGAGTGAAAGCCTTCACTTGTTAAATTGTCTGTAATATGGCCTTGCAGTGATTCTTTTGGTGCATACGCGACAGCGTGCACAATTCCGTCAATAATAGGATGGTCCTTGTGAATAGCCTGCATAGTCTGTTCGATATTTTTCTCTTCGGAGACATCGAGTGTGAAGATCGATAGGTCCGGAATATGATCGCAATCAAGCTTTGCTCGCTGAGCTAACTTGTCATTAGCCACGGAAAGTACAATTTCAGCGCCATGCTCGGCAAGTGAGCAAGCAATACCGAAAGCAATTGATCGCTTAGAGGCGAAGCCAAGAATCAGGATTTTCTTACCATTTAGAAGCATCATACCGTCCAAATAGTGAAGATTATATCGCTTCGTGATCCTTTTGTCACGGGTGATTGTTGAGTAATTGCCACTTGTGCGCAATGATAATGGCATAAAGATATGTAGGAAATCGCTGATTAAAATATCGAGAAATTGTCTTAATTGTGCAAACATAACAAAATAAATCATTGATAAACAATGCTTATGTGTAGTTTATTAAGGAAATATTAGAAATTCTATTGACTTACAATAGTTGTAATAATTTCAATCGCTTGCTAAAATAAAATTATCTCAAGACATGGATGATTACGTCACAGGGATTTGCAGGAGCATTTAGTGACATGGATAATTGAGATCGTTCAAGGATGAACGGAAGTTCGTCTGGGGCTCACGGAGCGAGGTTTAGGGTCTGTAGTTCACGGAAAGGTTAAAGGGCAAGGACGCCCGAGACGAACTATTATTTAGGATGAGCTGTGTGGTATCTACTGTCAGTACTAATTTTGTGTGTTACAGGATGTAACAGCTACGTTGTATCGGATAGTCAGCTATTAACATTAAATGCCGAACAGCTCTCATCATTTAAGAAGGCGCCTCAGCCTTTCTTATCTCGAATGGCGCCAGATTCAGGAACTGCTGAACTTTTTTTTCAGGTTAGTGAAGGTCATATGCTAGTTGGTGATGATTATGAGGCGATCCACCCAGTTGATGCGCATATTAAAGATGGCGAGTGTAAAGCGCTTTTGCTGACATCTAGTCATCATGCGCGCGCTGTTAATGTTTGTTTAGATAAAAAACAAATACGGATTGGTACTGGTAAACGAACTCGCTATTTATCATTGAGAACATTACTTGAGGAAGGAGTTTACATAAATAACTTTTTGACAGATGAGGATGAAGGCATATATAGTTTGTCTATGTATATACGCGTAGATAAAAATGCCGCTACTAATAATTGATACATCCCATTCCCAGCATTTTGTAATTGTCTCTCGTGATCCTAGCCATTGGGTCGGGAAATTGTCTCAATGTCCCCCTAGAGATTCTGCTGCAACATTACTTGGCAATATTGATAAGTGCTTAAAGTCAGCTAATTTGGATTATGTGGATATAGATGCGATTATCTTAGCAACGGGTCCTGGGAGTATGACTAGCTTAAGAACAGGTATATCTGCTGCGCAGGGGATATCGATGGCGATGGAAGTCCCTGTTATTCCAATTCCAACCTTAAAATTCTATCAATATGGCGTCAAAGAAATGAATCAAGAGCTTCATTCAGTGGTTGTGATGGATGGAAGATCCCAGCAGGTGTTTATTGACAAAGGCGGTGACAGTCAGATGGAGAAAATTCCGCTTGCTGATTTAGATGATATTGGAAGAGAGAGTATCTATGTTGCTGGGCAGTGGCCTTACTTCCAGGTTGACAGTGACCAGCTGATCCACCAAGAAAAAATGTTGCCGTTACTTGCCAGAGGAGCGTGGGATATTTTCTCTCAAATGCCAAAAGTTGATCCATCACAGGTTCAAGCTATTTATATGCGCTCTGCGGTCTAAGCTTCTTCTGTTTGCTCTTTGATTGCATATAAGTAATGCATTGCTTGGGCGGGTGTTGTCTGGTTCAAATCAATTCGCTTAATCATCTCGTAAACAGGATCATTTACAAGTGGTTGCGGTGCTTCATCTGACAGGGGCTGTGATTCATATTGTTTGAGTATGCTTCTGGCCTGATTGACAACAGATGGTGGAAGTCCTGCAAGTTTGGCAACATCGATTCCGAAGCTTTTATGAGCAGGGCCAGGTTTAACTTTATAACTAAATGCCAGTCGCTCGCCACTACTGGAAACTGAAACGTGCTCTTGAATCACATTATTATGATGTTCGCTCATCTGAGTGATTTCAAAGTAATGTGTGGCCAGTAATGTCATGGATTGATTATGATCTAATAGGTATTGTGCAATGGCATACGCAAGAGACATGCCGTCAAATGTTGAGGTGCCTCGTCCAATCTCATCAATAATTACCAGGCTGTTGGCAGTGGCATGATGCAAAATGGTGGCAGCTTCAGTCATTTCAACCATAAATGTTGATTGGCCCATCCCCAGATCATCATGTGCGCCGATACGGCTAAATATTCCATCTATAGGGCCTAAAGTCGCGCTATCAGCTGGCACAAATAAACCGCAGTATGCCATGTAGGTTATCAGTGCGGTTTGCCGCATATAAGTTGATTTCCCCCCCATATTTGGTCCGGTGACCATTCGAAGTCGAGACTTGTTATCAAGTTCGACTGAATTCGGGGTAAAATTAGAAATCATCCGCTCTAACACAGGGTGGCGGCCATTTTCTATTCGCACCACTTTTTCAGGAACAAGCTGAGGCCGAACATACCTATGTGTCTGACTCTCCGATGCGAGACATATAAGAAGATCTAGCATTCCCACGCCGCGGGCAGCTCGCTGGATATGGGCGATATATCGACAAATTTCCTCAATTATTCCTTGGATGATCTGCCCCTCAAGCTGCATCGCTTGTGCCTGGCTTGAGAGGACTTTGTCCTCAAGAACTTTGAGCTCATCTGTTATGTATCTCTCTGTGTTTTTGAGTGTCTGTCGGCGCACATAATGAGAGGGAATGAGTTCCGATTGGTTTTTACTGACCTCAATATAAAACCCATGTACTCGATTGTAGCGGACCTTGAGAGTTGATAAGCCGGTCGCTGCTTTCTCTTTTTCTTCGATCGTATCAAGGTGTCCGTGCATATTATCAAATAACGTTCTAAGCGTATCAAGTTCACTGTGGTATCCGCTTCTGATAACGCCGCTATCTTTAATCGTTGCTGGTGGTTCATCAGCCAGTGCTGCGTTGAGCATATTACTGAGCTCAGGTAATGGCGTTAGCGCAAACATTATTTTATCGCCCAGAGAGTTGCCTGCTTGAAATGATTGTGACAGTGCGGGCAGCTGGTTGAGGAAATCCCTTATTTGCAGCATTTCCCTTGGCCTGGTGCCGCCAAGTGATAATCGATTAATGATTCGCTCAATATCACCAATGCAGCTCAGGTCATTGTCAATTGTGTGGTTGCTCGGTTGTTGAAAAAATTCAATCGCCTCGTAGCGTTCATTGAGTTTTTCATGGCAGCGGATAGGGTTTTCTAGCCAGGATTTTAACTGTCTGAGTCCCATTGGGGTGACTGTTGATCGCAGTGTGGCAAAGAGAGTGGGTGTTCCAGGGTTCTGTGCGGCGCTAATTTCAAGATGTTTATGAGTATTAGCGGGGATATGAAGATATTGCTCTTGGTGATTAAAGCGCATACGGTTAATGTGATGTAGATGTTGTTTTTGTGTGATCTGAAAATAGTTTATCAGCGCGCCTGCGGCTCTGATTGCCATTGGCCGGTTCTGGCAGCCATAAGCAGAGAGACTCTTAACATTAAAGTGAGTTGTGAGTAAGGTAATGGCGCTTGCAAGTCGATATTCTTTTGGGTTGCGCTCATTGATATAGATTCCTTGAGGTGTTTCATTAAGAACTGTATTGCGAGGTATTAATAATTCTGTTGGATTAACACGATTAATACGGTCAACAAATAGTGGGGTGCTACTCTCCTCAGATAAGTGAATAATGCCTGAGGTCAGGTCACAGTATGCAACACCCCATGCGTCATTTTGACAAACAGCGCTCATTATCCAATTGGCTTCATCAGAGCTCATTTGTGTCGCGTCAGTTCGTGTTCCAGGGGTAATGATTTTAACGACTGCCCGTTCACAGGGTCCTTTTCCTGAGGTGGGTTCAGATGTTTGCTCACAGATTGCAACACTGTGACCATTTTGAGTTAGTTTGGCGATATAATTATCAGCCGCATGATAAGGGACACCTGCCATAGGGATAGGTTCGTCTTGACTTTGGCCACGGCGAGTCAGTGTAATGCCAAGAATCTTACTGGCAGTAACAGCATCATCAAAAAATAATTCGTAAAAATCACCAAGTCGGTAAAAAAGAAAATGCTCTTTGTGCTGTGCCTTGATTTCAAGGTACTGCCGAATCATGGGCGTGTGTTCACTCATTGTTATCACCAGATTGACCTCCACCATGTTAGCACTTTTTTGTTCAAATACAATCTTGCTAAATGATGATATGTATTCAAATAAAGAGGCCTTATCAATGCTAAAGTTCCGTTTTTTGCAGAATTTTTAATAAACTTGAGTATCTAGTGGTAAGATGCCAACAAAGGCAGTAAAATGTCTATGCAAATGACGAGGTAAAACATGGCAAATGATGCAAAAAATAATCGATCGAAAGCGCTTGAGCTGGCAATGTCACAAATTGAAAGACAATTTGGTAAGGGTTCGGTCATGCGATTGGGTGATGATCAGGCGAACGCGGGTATGGAAGCAATTTCAACTGGCTCCATATCACTGGATTGCGCCCTAGGGATTGGTGGTTTACCCAAAGGTCGCGTTATCGAAATATATGGCCCTGAGAGCTCTGGTAAAACAACAATGACACTGCATGCTGTTGCTTGCTGTCAAAAAGCCGGCGGGCAGGCTGCATTTGTAGATGCTGAGCACGCATTGGATCCAACATATGCAAAAAAACTTGGAGTAGATGTTGATGGTTTGCTTGTATCACAACCCGATACAGGGGAGCAGGCACTTGAGATTACCGATATGTTAGTGCGCTCCGGGGCAGTTGACCTGGTTGTGGTTGATTCTGTGGCAGCCCTGACGCCAAAGGCGGAGATCGAGGGTGAGATGGGTGATGCACATGTGGGTTTACAGGCTCGACTGATGTCTCAGGCATTAAGAAAGCTCACTGCAAATATCAAGCGCTCAAATGCAACAGTAATATTTATTAATCAGATTCGTATGAAAATAGGGGTTATGTTTGGTAACCCAGAGACCACAACCGGTGGTAATGCGCTTAAATTCTACAGCTCAGTAAGGCTGGATATTCGAAGAATTGGTGCGCTTAAGCGCGGTGATGAAATTTATGGTAATGAGACACGAGTCAAAGTAGTAAAAAATAAAGTAGCGCCACCTTTCCGTCAGGTAGTGTTTGATATTCTATACGGTGAAGGGGTATCGCGAGAAGGAGAGATTATCGATCTAGGTGTTGAGCACGGCATTATGGAAAAAACAGGTTCATGGTATAGCTATTCTGGCCAAAGACTAGGGCAGGGTAAGGATAATGTTCGTCAGATGCTGAAAGATAATGCAGCGCTGGCTGACGAGGTGGAAGAAAAAATCCGGGCTAAATTAATGCCAGCAGTAACTGAAAAGCAAGATGAGCCAGCAGAAACTCAAGCATGACATACTGAGGTTGCTGGCAAGAAGAGAATACAGCGTCTTTGAAATTGTGGTAAAAATGAGCCACAAAGGTTACTCTGATCAGGACATTGATCATGTCCTTGATGAGCTAAAGCGCCTCGGGCTTCAAAGTGATGAGCGTTACGCAATGATGATGTGTGATCATTTGATGCAGCAAGGAAAAGGAAAAATGTTTTTGTCAGCGAAACTCAATGAGCGAGGGGTGCAGCGGTCATTAATTGATCAGGTTGCCTTAGAATTTGATGAGAATCAGTCAATCTTGAATGCTTATGCCCGCATCAATAACGTCTCCCCCGATCGTTTGGAAAAACGATTGTACAGTCGAGGGTTCTCTGGCAATACAATCGGTTGGTTAAAACAAAAGCTAGTGGAAGAAGGTAATGAAAGTTGATCAGGTAAGAGCTATTTTTACATCATATTTTGAGAGCAAGGGTCATCGTTTGGTTCCTTCAAGCTCACTGGTGCCAGCAGGTGATCCGTCGTTATTATTTACAAATGCCGGGATGGTTCAGTTTAAAGATGTATTTCTCGCAAAGAAACAATTAGATTTTGATCGAGCTGTTTCATCTCAGCGCTGTTTAAGAGCTGGAGGGAAGCATAACGATCTTGACAATGTGGGATTTACCGCAAGACATCACACCTTTTTTGAAATGCTCGGTAATTTTAGTTTTGGTTCATATTTTAAGAAAGATGCGATCTTAATGGCATGGGAGCTGATTACTGAGCACTATCAATTACCGGTGGATAAGCTGTGTGTAACTGTTTATATGAAAGACAACGAATCGTATGATATTTGGCTCAAAGAGGTAGGATTGCCGAGTGAGAAAATCATTCGTATTGATAGTGTGGATAATTTTTGGTCGATGGGTGATACCGGTCCTTGCGGTCCATGTACTGAAATATTTTTTGATCACGGGCCTTCTGTTGAAGGCGGGCTCCCGGGAACTGATAATGAGGATGGTGACCGGTATATGGAAATTTGGAACTTAGTATTTATGCAATACAACCGTTTGCAAGACGGTACTTTAGAGCCACTTCCAATGCCTGCTGTTGACACTGGTATGGGTCTTGAAAGAATGAGTGCAGTCATGCAGAACGTGAAGAACAATTTCCAAATTGATACCTTTGTTTATTTAATCGATCAATTGAAAAATAAGGTCTCAGATAAGTTATCTGATGTTGCGATGCAGGTTATTGTGGATCATATGCGGGCCATCACATTTTTAATTTTGGATCAGGTATATCCTTCTAATGAGGGCCGAGGTTATGTGCTTCGAAGAATTATGCGCCGTGCGATGCGATTTGGATATCAGGGAGGAATTAGGCAGCCATTTCTTAACAATCTGGTTGAAGATGTTGTATATACGCTGCGCGATTCTTATCCAGAGCTTGTAGAGGCTCAAGCCAATACCAAAAAAGTGGTCTTGCGAGAAGAAGAGGCATTTTTTAAAACACTTGCTCAGGGATGTCAGCTAGTAGAAAATTTATTTGAACAAGGCCAAAGTATCTCTGCAGAGCATGCATTTAAATTATATGACACATATGGCTTTCCACTTGACCTGCTCAAAGATATGGCCGCAGAGCGCGGTACTCATGTGGATGAGGTGGGGTTTAAGAGATTTCTTGAAGATCAGCGTAAGCGCTCACAAGCAAAAGGACAGTTCAAAGACGCGCAGTATCAGCTATCACTTGACCTGGCAACAGAATTCAAAGGTCATGCGTCGCTAAACGGTCAAGGTAATGTGATTCATATTTTAGATGAAAATAACCAAGCTGTTGAATCGGTGGCAAAAGGAAAAAAAGCACAGGTAATTTGTGACCAAACTGTTTTTTACCCTGAAGGGGGTGGTCAAGTAGGTGATTGTGGCCAGATGGTGTCAAAAGATGGGCTTTTTATTGTAGAGGAGACATTTAAGCTAGATCAGGCCATCATTCATCGAGGTACTGTTAAAGATGGCGTGATCATGTTGCAGCATCAGGTTGAGCAAATTGTCTCTAATGATCGAACAGATACCGCAAAAAATCACAGTGCGACCCATTTGCTTCATAGTGCGCTGCGAGCTACTCTTGGCGATCATGTTGTTCAGCGTGGGTCATTGGTGACTAAAGATCGATTAAGGTTTGATTTTGCTCATTTTGAGGCTTTAACACCAGATCAGATCGATAAAATAGAGCTGCTTGTGAATTGCTGGATCAATGAAAATCATCTTGCAAACTCCTCATGGATGGCGCTTGATGAGGCTAAGGCAGCTGGTGTAACTGCCTTATTCGATGAAAAATATGACGATAAAGTGAGAGTACTTCGGTTTGGTGATTTTTCAAGTGAGTTATGCGGTGGAACGCATGTTGAGCGCACCGGTGATATTGGGGCATTTGCTATTACTCAGCAGGCAAGTGCTGCATCTGGCGTAAGAAGGCTTGAGGCTGTAACTGGTTTAGCGGCTATCAGGTTCTACCAGAATTGTCGAAGGGTGAATCATGAGTTATCTCAAATTCTTAGAGTGCCGATCGGTGATATGTGTCAGAAAGTTTCAAATATTATCAAGCAAAACAAAGAGAACGCAAAAGCTCAATCAGGCGCAAATGATCTATCAGATGTTTTTAGTCGCCGACAGACCATCGCGGGCACTGATGTTATTTATGCGCCAGTTGCACAGGGTGATGTTAAAGCAATGCGTGGCGTTTGTGATAAGTTAAGAGAATTGTCGCAAAATGCTGTGATATTGACTCACGGTAATATGTCATCGGGCGCATTTATCTTGTGTGCCTCTGGTTCCTTAGTTGGTAAAATCGATCTTAGGCTTTTAATGAAGCATCTTAATGAAGTGTCTGGCATCGAATTATCCGGAGGAGGAAAGCCAAACATGCTTCAAGGTAAGATCAGTTTAGCTCAACTTGATATTCGTAATGAATTTGTTAGTAAAGTGAAAGAACAGTTGGAAGCTCTGTGAGTCTAATTGTTCAAAAATTTGGCGGGACATCTCTCAGGGACATCTCCAGAATCAGGCATGTTGCAAAATTGATTGCAGCAGCACGTGAGGATCAGAATCATATCGTCGTGGTCGTATCTGCCATGGGCAGAACCACAGATGAACTTTGTTATTTGGCCGATCAATTTAATACTTTACCAAACCCCAGAGAAAGAAGTAGTTTATTGGTCACTGGGGAAATGCAATCAGCAGCATTACTTGTTATGGCGCTCAATGAGCTGGATCTAGGTGCAGCAACGCTCTCAGCAGCGCAGCTTGATATGCGGGCAGTTGGTAGATATGATGAGGCTAAATTATGTTCACTGAATAAAGAGCGCATTGAGCAGTATTTGGCGAAACAAATTATTCCAGTCATATGCGGATTTCAAGCGCTTAATCAAGACGACGAGTGGGTTACCTTAGGGCGTGGCGGCTCTGATACAAGCGCGGTATTTATTGCATCACAAATAAAAGCAGATAGATGTGATATATACACAGATGTTCCTGGCGTAATGAGTGCTAACCCGAAGCAGATAGATAACGCTTTTTTACTGCCCAAGCTACCGCTTGCTGTGATGCACCAATTTGCAAAGCACGGGGCGCAGGTGCTTCATCCGCCATCGATTGAGTTGGCGCTGAATGCTAAAATTCCTATTCAGGTGCTCTCCTCTTATGAGCAAGGTCAAGGGACGACTTTGACTTCAACGAATGATAAAGAGCAGATGATATATGGAGTTACGCTCAATCATGATTTTTGCGCAGTTGAAGTAGATAAGGAAGAGTGGAGATCATCCGAATTTGATGTGATCAAAACCGATGACGGGGCAATTTTTTTAGTCGGTCCAGGCAATAAAATTATGTGGCTGCTGGCTGATAAAAAACAAGAGATTGAAAAACAACGTATTGCCACAAATCTGAAACTTGCTAAACTATCAATTATAGGTTCTAACTTGACAGCCAAGTCAGATATCTATAAGTGCTTACTAAGGCATGCTGCTAACGGGCTGGTACATATTCACTCAGGCAGCATGGTAATTAGTGCGTACATATGCCAAGAACGGTCGGTTGAAATATTCAAGGAGGTCCATTTCAAAGTACTGCAAGCATCCAGATTAAGCAAAATGCCATCATTTTTGTGAGATATTTCCACATAACATTTGATTTTTTTCTTAAAATCATGTAATTAATTGGCATGTTAAGCTATAATCATATTGAAGGATGTGTTAAAGCATAACTTTTAAGACAAATGGTGTTGCATGATGGAGGAAGAATAATATGTTAATACTAACAAGGCGTGTTGGAGAAACACTGATCATTGGGGACAATGTTCGTGTTACCGTGCTCGGTGTCAGAGGGCATCAGGTGCGAATTGGTGTAGACGCACCGAAAGATATTTCGGTACACCGCGAGGAAATCTATCAAAGGATTAAAGACGAGGGCAGCGAAGTTGACGACGACTCAGCTGGTAACTCTTAATCTTGTTATCTCTCTAGTAGCATGATAAAATCTACTGTCTTGGAGAGATGGCCGAGTGGCTGAAGGCGCTCCCCTGCTAAGGGAGTATGGGGATTGTATCCCCATCGAGGGTTCGAATCCCTCTCTCTCCGGTAAACACATATGGACAATAATCTTCTCATTTCGATCAGCGACCATCTTCATTCCTGTAATGTTCCATTTGAATTAATTAACGGTAGATTATCCACCCCTTCGGGATTGATTTCTATCTCTAAAATACTTCCAAAGAATCAGCCATTTTGGCATACAGGCTTTGATGAGTATGCTGTTATACCTTCTGGACTTGCCAATAAGACTTTATCTCCGCTTGTAATCGCCTCTACTAACCAAGGAAAATTAGAAGAATATAAGATGTTGCTTCACTCCCCTTGGGTTTCAATTGATAAATCAGATTTATTTGCTATTGAAGCACTCAATGATGTGCCTGAGGATGCCTGTACATTTGCTGAGAATGCCCTGCAAAAATCTTTTTATACCGCTCAGTCAGCTACTCAATCTAATTGCTGGGTATTAGCTGATGATAGCGGTTTTTGTTTAAGTGACGTTGATTGGAATGATGTTAATTGTCAAGTTGATGGCGCAAAAGGGGTTTTTCCAGGTGTGTACACTAAACGATTTGCAAAAAAAATATGTGCGCCTGATGCGATTGATTATAAAAAAGCATGTGCGTGGATAAATGAAAATTTTGGTATTTCGCACCCTGCACATTACCAGTGTGCAATTGCAATCTCTCTCAGCGGGCCCATTACTGAGTCGTGGGTGTTTACATCATCTATTGAGGGTCAGACTGTGAGTTACAATCAAGGAGACAGTGGATTTGGCTTTGATCCAATATTTATGCCAAGTGGGCATCAAAAAACATTTTCACAAATGCGATCACGAGATAAAAATCTGATCAGTCACCGTGCTTTAGCAGTTAAACTGTTAGAGAGAAACTTTTCTTTTTCTGAGTGAATGCAAAAATAATAAGAATGGTACATATAATGCTGTATGTTTCAGGAATTGAATATAAATGATTTCCGATAACATAAGGCGCCAGGATAGTCACTATCGCTGCAATTAAATAGTTAAATACAGCAAACACACTGCTAGCAACTCCGGGACGTTTATCAAAAGGAGTCAGCGCTAAAGTAATACTATTGCTTATTTGCAAACCCGTTCCGACCATCAAAACAAGGATCAGCATGGTAGTTACATACGGGGTATATAAAGGGGGAATAACAGGAGTGCTTAGCATCAGCAGGGAGCAAGAAAAACTTAATATGGCGCCGTAGCATATTATAACAGCAGGTTTGACTTTGGCCTTTAGTAGCCACTCACTACTAAGTGCTCCAACATACCAGCTTACAGCAACTAATACGCACACTATCTGGTAAACAGAGTCTGTTAGATTTAAATGATCAAGATAATAAAATCTAGATTGATTAAAAAAATAAAAGCCAATGCTGATCGATAGGCCCATAATAATCGAGTAATGTAGCGTATGCTGAATAATGGATTGTAAACTAATATGCTCCTTTGTATGCTCATGGGTATCTGATTGTGGTAATTGAAATGCCAACACTGATGATATGACTGCTGCGCTTACGCTCAGGAATATGAAAATATTGTGCCAGCTATTTATCGAAATAAGCCACACTCCAAGAGTTGGGCCAATTGCTGGTCCTACTGCTACAGCTTGCCCAATCTGACTTGTTGCTATCGCTCGATCTTTAAATGACAAATATCGTAACATATATGCTTGAGGAACAACCGAGACAGAGCCCCCAAAAAGACCTTGCATTAATCTCGTCAAATATAAATGATTAATTTCTGTCGCAAAGATGCTAAGAAAACATGACACAGCGAAACCAATCATGGCCAGAATTAATGTTCTTTTTGTACCCAGATGGTCAGAAATACTCCCCCAAATTGCTGTTCCAAATGTATACCCAAGCAGGTATGCAGACATGGTCCAGTGAGCTTGATAAGCAAATATGCCAAAATACTCAGTCAGTTCAAAATAAGATGGGGCAGTGATGGTCTCGGCAATGTGCGGTAGCGCGACACTAAGAACGAGAGCAAGAACAACTTTATTCATTGATTGTTGTAGCGCGTTTACTCAACAAAGGGACAAGAAGCGATATTAGGGTTAGCATAAAGCATACCAGTGCATACAGCGTACTGCTGAGCTCAAGCTGCCCAAGGCCGAGTATTTGTGAGATTGCAAATATTAATACAACCACACACAGTGATAGATCAAGGGTATTTCTTTGCGGATAATCGTAAAACTGCGTAATGAAGTAAATTACAGGTAAAGCAGCAAGAGCGCCTAATCCCTGGTATAAAAACGGGTAGGATTTTGGATTTAAATACATAAAGACACAACTTGCAAGGAATAAACATAATGACACATAAAACGGTTTATCGCTGTGCGTTAATGCGTAGTGGATGATAAGTGCTTCAAATGCTCCTAGTAAAAAGGCGAGTGGCAAATCACTAATATGATGAAAGCCGCTGGCATGAAGTGAGAAGGCTAGAGATGCAAGCATGAAAAACACAATGCTCAGTGCATAGGACTTACGACTTGAAAGAGCTAAGAATATCCAAAACCCAGTAGCGAAATGCATGTGACCACTGGGAAAGGCCCAGCCCGAGCTATTGAGTGTGTCTGGAAGAGGGACTTGCCATATGCCTTTTAGGAAACTATTGAAAACCATAATAAATAATGCAACCTGTAGGGCCCCAATGGCCATTTTTTGTCTTTGCGTTCCCAGTAAAAAAAGAGCAAAAATAAAGCAAAAGAACTCGTTGCTTGGGAGTAAGAAAATAGAGAGAAACGTTTGATATATTTGACCTTCCATAGGCAGATAATAACATACCATTAAGTGATTGCAAGCTATCGATTGGCTAGACATTTTATCGATTCATTGATAGAGTAACGTTACGCGCCCGTAGCTCAGCTGGATAGAGTACCTGGCTACGAACCAGGCGGTCGGAGGTTCGAATCCTTCCGGGCGCGCTGCATAATGCTCCCCGTAAATGATGCCAACTTGTGAATTCTCGTATGCGATCTGGCTTTTCATATGGATCATACTTTGACAGACATTTTGAATGAGTATCAATGTATTTGTAATGCTAGATCTAATTGCCGAAAAAATTTATGGATTAAGCCATAGAGCGCTACACAAATAAGTCACTGACTGAAGTAATCAATCTAACTGATTAAAAGTATTTCTCTTACGCTGATTTTATGAAAATATACTTTAACTAAATTACATTACCGATTATCAATAAACGATTAATTGTAAATTTTCAAATAATGATTCATAATTATTATTTACCAAAAATATGGCCTTAAATAACAGTCACAAAGAATTTATTGAGAGTACGATATCCTATGTTTTTGAATTATCACATTCAGAAAATAAACTACGTCGTCAAATTGGCAGAATAAACCAAGCTATCTTAAGTTATAATCAAGGCGAGTATGAAAACTTTAGCAGAGTATTTCATGACCCTGGCCTAATTTCTCGTATTGATGATTGTGGTGAGCTAACTAATGGTCAGGCAAGAGAATATATGGTGGAATATGTTGGGGGTCTAATTGCTAATGCCCTCCAGTTTGTAGAACAATCGCCACAAGATTTGGGATGGAACCAAGAAGAAGTTGTCAAAGAAATAAGAGCAAGAGCTGATCATGATACAAACCTCTTTAGTCAGCAATGCCCAAATGCCAGAGCTCTTGCCACAGAAAATGGACAACAATTAATAGCGGCAGGGCTGATAACTCCTCAAATAGCAGATCAATTAAATACTGAACGCGTTGCAGTATTAGTGACTGATGAAGGAAGGCAATTATTAGAAGGAGATCAACCAAGATTAACAGTCCAGCAAGCGTTACAGATTTCATCTGAACAAATTAGTGTGATGATACAGGGACTTTCTTTTGAGACCGTAAGAGAATTAACATCTTTTCAGGCCGATGGCGTAATGCTGGGACTGAGCGCTGAGCAAGTGCAGGTAAATAATTTTGGATATTATACCATTAAAGGAATTCGTACATTAACAGCGCGAGGTCTTCCCATCACTGAAGCATATGAAAAAATGCGAGGTCTTGATGATGTTCAAATCAAAGATATCCTGGGCTCAGATCAGGTGAGTGGCCTCAGTGTTCAACAGAAGAATGGCTTAGCCCTTGGGTTAAGTGCGGAGCAAGTACAGGTAGATCATTTTGGTGCTGATACGATTAGGGGAATTCGAAGATTAATGCAGCGCGCCCTGTCTTTGGATGATGCATATGCGAAGGTGCAGGGTCTTGAAGATTTTAAAATTAATGCTGTTCTTACAGGTTCCAGCCGTGATCAGCTGGACGGCCTAAATAGGTTTCAAGTACAAGATTTAGTAGATGAGCTGCGTGCTGATGAAGGGCAGGAAGACAGTTTTGATCTTGATTCTGATAATGGGATTAGTCTTTTAAGCGAGACGAGTATATTCTCTCATAGCTCTCAGCAGGCGATCTGCCAAGAAGGAGCAAAGATGGGCTTAACGCCTCAACAGATGTTGGCTTTGAATTTTGGAAATTGTACTTTAAACGCGATACGTCAGTTAATGGAGCGAGGTATGTCCTTGAATGACGCATATGCACAGGTACAGGGTTTTAGAGAGTTTAAAATTAATGCTGTACTTGCAGGTTTTAGCCGCGATAAGCTGATAGGCCTAAATCAATATCAAGTAGCAGGCCGACAGATGGGGCTGGATGATGATGAAGTGCGGGTAGATAATTTTGGATATCATACGGTTAAAGGCATTCGTAGACTAAAAGAGAATGATGGCATGTCGTTGAATGATGCATATGAACAGGTGAAGGGACTTTCAGGTATACAAGTTGAAGGTGTTTGCTCTGGGTTGACTCATGCTCAGGTACGCGGTCTAAGTCACCCCCAAATAGAGGGGTTACAATATGGATTAAGTGCTGAGCAGGTAAGGGCACATAATTTTGGACATCAAACTCTAGAGGGGATTAGAACTTTAAGAGAGCGAGGTATGTCCTTGGCTGATGCGTATGCAAAGCTCCAATATCTGGATGCTGATCGGATTATACTTATTATACAGGGGCGTTACCGTGAACAGCTGCTGGCTCTTGAAGATTGCCAAGTTGTAGGACTCCTTACTGGTCTAAATTTTGAGCAAATATTGATTGCTGAATTTTGTAATGATACGAGTTTAGGGATTGTGATATTAATAGAGCGAGGTATGTCCTTAGTAGATGCATACACTCAGTTGCAAGGCCTAAATCCTGCACAAATTGATGGCGTTCTATCAGGTCTTAACCGTGAACAGGTGAGAAGACTGGATAATACAGCTCAAGTAGAGGGCGTTAAGATCGGGTTAAGAAATGATCAGGTGCGGGTAGATAATTTTGGATATCATACGGTTAGGGGAATTCATACATTAATGAAATCTGACGGCATGTCGTTAAATGATGCATATGAGCAAGTACAGGGACTTACATGTAAACAAGTTATAATGGACTTTTTAACAGATAATATGCGGCTTGAAATAGATCAAGTTATCCAGCCTGATAGAAATAGATTTGGCTTATGTAGCAGTTGGCGAGGGTGTTGTCTGTCCTAAATTTTAATTGACGCTGGTTTTCATCAGTCCCTAATGCCGCCGGTAGAGATGAGGTCTGAGTAATTGTATGAATATGTGATCTTTACTTAAACGTTATTTTCGTATATCTTGCTTAAATTAACACTATATTCAACAAATATATTGCTGAAAATATAAATATTAATTGGTATTAGTTATGCCTTTAAACAATGGTCATAAAGAATTCATAGAAGCTTCAATATCTTACATTTTTGATTTTTCGGATTTAGAAGACGATTTTCGTGCAGAAATTGAAAGAATAAATCAAGCCATTTTAAGATATAACGCCGGCGAGTATGAAATTTTAAGCAGGGTATTTCACAATCCTACATTAATTTCCAGAATTGATGAGTACGGTGAGCTAACTATTGGCCAGGTCAGAGAATATATGGTGGAATATATTGGAGGTCTAATTGCTAATGCGCTCCAGTCAGTAGGCCAATCGCCACAAGATTTAGGATGGAACCAAGAAGAAATTCTCTAGGAAATAAGGGCATGGGCGGATCACAATACTAACCTTGACAGCCAGCAAATTGTATCGGATCAACTACAAGGGTATTCACATCAGCTCACATAACATATTCAAGCAGACCCACATCAAGACGAAATCGCAATCGCTCTAGAGACTCACAATGGGAGAGAATTATTAGAGGCTGGGATAATAACTCCTCAATTAGCAGATCAACTAGATGCTGATCGTGTCGCAATATTAGTCACAGATGAGGGAAGGCAACTACTAGAGGGAGATGAGCCAAGGTTAACAGTCCAGCAGGCATTACAGGTTTCTTCTATTCACATAGTAGCAATGACACAAGGACTTTCTTTTGAGACTGTAAGCGGACTATCTCCGGTTCAAATAGAGGGTTGGAATCTAGGGTTAAGTCTTGAACAGTTGAGTGTAGACAATTTTCGTAATGTTACGTTAGATGGAATTTATACTTTAATGGAGCGTGGTATGTCCTTATCTGATGCATATCAACGTTTACAAGGCCTTGAATGTGCTCAAATAAGAGGTGTTTTATCAGGGATTAGTAGTAATCATGTGCGGGGCCTTAACATATCCCAAGTAGATGGTGTCCTTTTGGGTTTAAGTATTGACCAGGTGAGAGTAGATGATTTTACAGGGAGTACTCTCAGAGGAATTCGTAGATTGATGGGGAGGGGTATGCTCCTGGATGATGCATATACCCTTCTAGCAGGGTTGAGCGAAGTGCAAGTTGAAGCTGTTCTGTCAGGTCTAAGTCGTGAGCAGGTGTGTGGCTTGGATATTTTCCAAATAGATGGCATAAGGCTTGGTTTAAGTACTGAGCAAGTGCGAGTAAGTGATTTTGGACATGATACTCTAAGAGGAATTCGTAGGTTAATTGAGAATGGTATGTCCATTGGTGATGCATATGACCTCCTTGAAGGGCTTACTGCTGGTCAAGTTGAAGCTGTTCTGTCAGGTCTAAGTCGTGAGCAGGTGTTTGGCCTGAATATATTCCAAATACATGGCATAAGGCTCGGGTTAAGTTCTGAGCAAGTGCGGGTAAGTGATTTTGGACATGCTGCTCTTAGCGGAATTCGAAGGTTAATTGATAGTGGTATCTCCCTACGTGATGCATATGAGCGAGTGCTAGGTATTGAAGAGGATCAGACTGATGCACCGACATTAAGGAGGTTCACTTAATGTGACAAATAATAAATACCCTTTTTGACCCACACAAGAATACAATTTATTGAGCGGTCGGAATTTAAACCAAAATTCTCCTATAATTAAGGTAGACAAAAAGTGAGAATAATATGGGTGCTATATTTAATAATAAATCAAATCATCGCCGACCGGGATCCATATTGAAAAATCAAACCCAGACCTATCAAGGTGAAATGAGTAATTATGAGCTTGCAAATAAGATAAGTGGCCTGAAATCATATGGCGACAGTCGGAGGAATGTCTTGGAATTACTGGATGCAACACTCGAATTTTCAAGTAATAAAACTCCTATTGATACGGATTCTCAAATAAAAGCGTTCAAATCTATGAAAAAGATAATAAGAAGGAGTATAGAAGATGATAACTCGCTTGAGCAGCTTGCTTCACTTGTAAAAGATGGAGCATTTCCAGATGTAGGTGCAGGTAGTGGTTACATTAAGAGTATATTTGTAAGCGTATTGATGACAAATCTAGAATCAAAATCAGTAAATACTCAAAAGGCACAACCCGATACCAACCATAATGCAATGCGCAAAAAGAAAACTGTGGCATTTTCAGAGACAAATCAGACAAATTATATTGAGGGATCTAATGCAGTTTCAGAGAAAATAAATGCCAAAAATAATATTATTATTCACGATAAAAGAATTGACTTAATTGATAAAGGTTTAAGTCTTGCAGATCCGCAATCAGATATATTTCGCACCTATCAATATGCGAGACTTGAATTGAATTATTTTTATGAAAAAATTAACGATATTGATGAGCTGTCTTCTATGATTGATTTCCATGTCATAACACATGAATTTAATGACGTTTATCACGAATTTATGGAAAGAGAGACACCTAAAGACAGGGAGATGGATGATCATGATTGCCAGTTAATTACTAAAGCACTCGAAATAGTGGATAAAGCCCAAAAAGCACTTAATGCTGCTAACACCAAGATTAAAACGGTTGAGACAGCAAGCGATGCAAGTAACCAAATAAACAAAACCAAGATGCGAATTATTAAAGGTGTTGCCAATATCAGTAATACAATTAAATCTTTTGATACTAATAATGCTTCTCAGGTTAATAAATTTAGAGAGAGATTGTATTTTCTTCGCACATCTGTCATGTCTTTAAACCGTATAAATAAGGATATGAAGATTTCGCAGCCCATAGAAATTCGCGCACTTGACCAAGTAGTATACTATGTCGATAAAATTGCAACCCAACAATATGAGATCGCGCAATTAAATAAGGTAATAATCACCAGGTCACCAAATATCCCTATTATTGGTATTATAATGAATTATTTTAGTGGATATTACACTAGCAGTAATAAGAAAAAAAGAGCGGAAAAAACTAACAAGATGAAGCTCATAGATAAATATAAAACAGGTTTATCAATGCAAGTCAGTAAATTAGACGAGCTTTCGAAGGGAATTACATATGAGGGTGTAAATGAGAGCTCTGTTAACAAAAAAAATGAAAGTACAGACATGAGCGAGATGGAAGTACATAAACAGAAATTAGAGGCTGTTAAAGATTCGTTCAGTGGAGCTCAAAAGGAAATTAATTTACAAAAAAATATCTAATTCCTTGATATGTTCTGAGGTTTTGCTACCCTTGACTTATGCATCATTTATTAGTCAGGGTTTTTATTTTTTTTCTCTCATTTGGTTCCTACATTCATGCGGGGATGCTCGATAAGTATGCGGATACTGATTACTTGCCTGAAATTGAAAATCGTATAAATCACTTGATTGAAAAAATAGACCAATCACCAGGTGAGCCTTGGTTGTTATTTTTAGACATCGATGAGACGATGATTTCAAATTTACAATGGTTGTCTAGTGAGAGAAACTTTAAAGTTTCACTTGAGGAATTCGATAAATATGTCATTCAAGAGCGAGGTGAGGCAATAAGCTCCGTGCTCAGGTTATATCATATTGCTTTATCTAGAGGTTATCCTGTTATTGTGGCAACCGGCCGAATTCCGCAACAGCGGCCTATGACGCTGGCAGTGCTCAAAAAAGCGGGTTATGAAAAAATTGACAAAGTTTTTTTCAAACCAGAAGATAAACCTGTTGAGCAATTTAAATCAAAAGTTCGGTGTGAGTTTGCCGATCGCGGATTTGCTGTGATTAATGTGGGTGATCAGCTCTCTGATATGCTTGGTGGCTGTGCAACTATTAGTTTAAAACTACCTAACCCATTTTATAAAACTGGTTATATGTTCAGCGAGATCTAAACGGTTTCTTTCTCAGTAATCACTTCTGATGAGTCAACTTTATCAATATCGTTAAAATGTTTGAGTAACTTTTGCGATGAGTGTTCAATAAGCTCCGTATCCTTATATGCCAATTTTATATGGCTAAAATATTTGGTTAGCCTTTGCTCAAACAATGAAAAATCTTTACCCAATGACGAAAGATGTTTTAGGATCTTTCTCATGTGCTGGTGTGTACGGTGATCTTTGATGATCGACCTACTGGCATATATTATTGCCATAAGGTTGGTAGGTGAACTGATACACACCTTGCGTTTTTGGGCATATTCGATAATATCTGGAAATCGATTAAGTGTTTCATTAAATAATGATTCGGCAGGAAGAAACATCACTGCATGCTCTGTCGTTTCAGGCGGAAGAATATAACGGCTTGCAATATCATCAATGTGTTTTTTTAAATTAGACCGAAACTCAGACCAGTGCTGGTCAGCAGATGTATCATCTGCATCAATTGCTTTTTGATAATTTTCAAGAGGAAATTTTACATCAATGGGGAGATGTCCACCTGGAGATGGAAGCAGAATCAAGCAGTCAACTCGCCGACCATTTGATAATGTTGCTTGGAGTTGATAGTAGTTTTTGGGAAGCACGTTTGCAATTAAGTGTTCAAGCTGTGTCTCACCAAACGCACCGCGTGAGCGCTTATCATTAAAAAGGTCATGGATGCTAACAACATCCTCAGTGAGCTTTTCAATATTTTTCTGAGATACATCCAGTTGGGTAAGTCGCTTTATGACGTTATGGAAAATATGATCTGTTTTGATGGCGCTGTTATTTACTTGCTCATTAAATTCAGTTTTTATGATACCTAATTGTCGAGTTAGTGCATCCATTGAGTGTTTAAACTGAATATCCTGGACGCTTGATAACTGGTCAAGGCTTTTTTGTAATTCGCCAATTTGCTTTGTGCCGATCGAAGAGGACTTATGAATCAGGTAAATGGCAAAAAATATATTCCCAATGCTAAAAAGGGCAATCGAAATAATGATGATTGTTTGTGTATCCATGGCATATATTACAAAGCAGTTTAAGATTATTCAACTTGCTTGTATTAAGAGTGTATTATTTCAACCGTTAATTGATCGAAACAAAAGCTTGAATATGATTATATTTTCGTGTAAGGTTATGATTATTATTTAAATTAAATTATATTTAAAAAAATAATTTCAGCTTATGGTCTGGAATATTCAAATATGTAAATATTAATTAACTTCATAACAACTGGGAAAAACAATGCCAAGACATAAATCAGACGGCTCATGGGAGCAAAGACAAGCGGAGAGAGCTAGAGCAAAACAAGCACAGAGCGCTCAAAGTTCACAAGACCAAAATGTAAAGCCTGCTAGCGCTTTCTCAATGGGTGTTTCTTCATTAGTTGCTGGCGTGATAGGTTACTTTGGAAGCCTTGGAACGATTGGTTGGGCCATGACTGTTTTGGCCGGTATCGCTCTTGTCACTGGTATCCTCTACGCGACTGGCGTTATTGATTCAAAAACACTTGGTTTTGGTGATAATGAGAATGACACAAGCAAAAACAAAGATGATAATAATCCTGAGTCTGCATCTTCATTAAGTGCAAACGAAAATGACAAAGTAGTACAGATCAATGCAAATTCTAGCCAAGGTGATAAAACCCCTACTCAGAATAATGAAAGTGATGTAACTGCGAATCCTTAAAACATCTTACACAGATAAAAGAAGCCCTTCGGGGCTTTTTTTGTATTTTCTTCTTGGTCGTTGGAACATCTTTCATGATCTGATATATTAGATGAGCGATTGGACTGGATCTATGAAGAAATTAATTTTTGTAACGGGTGGGGTTGTATCTTCCTTAGGTAAGGGCATTGCCGCAGCATCGATAGGAGCATGGTTTGAAGGTGCTGGCCTGAAGGTGGCAATGATTAAACTTGATCCATATATCAATCTAGATCCAGGCACAATGAGTCCCTATCAGCATGGGGAGGTATTTGTTACTGATGATGGTGCAGAGACTGACCTGGATTTGGGACATTATGAGCGTTTTGTTCACCTTAAGACATCAAGGCGAAGTAATTACACATCGGGCCAAATTTACAATGAGGTAATACAAAGAGAGCGAGCAGGTGATTACCTTGGCCGAACGGTACAAGTCGTGCCCCATATCACAGACTATATTCAGCAATGTATTGTTGAATCGACAAAGGATGCGGATATCGGAATTGTTGAGATTGGAGGGACCATTGGTGATATAGAATCACTTCCATTTCTTGAAGCAATTCGGCAACTTCGTCTGTTAAACGCTCCCAGTGATACAGTTTCTGTTCATCTAACATTACTGCCTTATATTCCAACTGCTGATGAGGTAAAAACAAAACCAACTCAGCATTCAGTTAGGGAATTGCGCTCAATTGGCATTCAGCCAGATGTGCTACTGTGTCGAAGTGAAAACATGATAAAAGACGAACAGATCGAAAAGATTGCTCTGTTTACCAACGTGTCACCCAATAGGGTGTTTTGCATGCCTGATGTGAAATCGATATACGGTATTCCTATTTATGTCGATGAGAAAGGAATTGGGAGTAGCATAGCAGACATACTTGATATTTCTGTGAAAAAAGTAGATTTATCTGGTTGGCACAATATTATTGAGGCGCAGAATAATGCCAAAAGACCATTAAAAATTGCCATGATCGGTAAGTATACTCAATATGCTGATTCTTATAAAAGTGTCAACGAAGCACTGACCCATGCTGCGATTCATCAGGGTATTATACTTAAGATAGAGCACGTTGATTCTGAGCAACTTACTGCAGAGAATATTCAAAGCCAATTGGCTGAATACCAGGCAATTCTTGTGCCAGGTGGGTTTGGTACGCGTGGGATAAATGGCATGATTTTGGCATGCCAGTATGCTCGTGAGAAAAATGTCCCCTTTCTTGGGATTTGTATGGGCATGCAGGTTGCTGCGATTGAATATGCTAGAAATTGCGCAAATTTAGAACATGCCAACTCCACAGAGTTTGAGCCAAATACAGATACCCCATTGATTGGTTTGATTACCGAGTGGGCACATCCAAGTATTCAGGGGAAAATTGGCGGCACCATGCGCCTTGGCGGAAAAAATGCAGTTATTAGCCCGGATACTAAATTATCAAAAATATATCAGAGTAATCAGCTGCGTGAGCGTCACCGCCACCGCTACGAGTTTAATAATAATTACCAAAAGGTTCTTCAGGATGCAGGTTTAGTATTTTCTGCACTGTCGGAGGATTTATCTCTGGTCGAGGCCATTGAGGTTCCTGAACATCCATGGTATATCGCATGTCAATTTCACCCAGAGTTTACATCGAACCCTCGAGACGCACATCCATTATTTTTATCATTTATTAAGGCAGCAACATCACATTTATATGGAGAAAATAAATGAAGTTAACTCGGGTTTTTGCATGGATGATTTTTGACTCAAGAGGTGTGCCAAGTATATGTGCCCAAATAACTGCAGGAAAATACAGTGCGCATGCTATGGTTCCATCAGGTGCATCAACTGGGCAGTTTGAAGCGGTTGAGTTACGTGATCAGATGGAGGCTTTTTCAGGCCGAGGGGTATCGCAGGCGATAAAAAATATTAATGATATTATTGCTCCCAAGCTGATAGGGCAGCAAATAAAGCCAATAGAGATTGATCGAATCTTAATTGACCTTGATAGCACACGTGAGAAAAGTAAGTTAGGCGCAAATGCCCTGCTGGCAGTGTCAATGGCATCTTGGCGGTTGGCTGCTGTAATAAACAACGTTGACTTGTGTGAGTATTTTGATAAGCCAAAGGAGAAAAAATTTCCAGTGCCGATGGTTAATATCGTCAACGGCGGTGTTCATGCCACCAACAATTTATTTATACAAGAATTTATGATTGTGCCGGACGGGTATAATAGTTTTAGCGACGCCCTCAGCGCAGCGGTCGAAGTACAAATGCGCCTGAAATCATATTTATCTAGCAGAAACTTACCATTGCTAGTAGGTGATGAGGGAGGATTCTCAATTGACTTTTCCAGAGCTGAAAATGTAATCGAACTGTTACTTGAAATGATTTCTCAAGCGGGTCAATCAGGGAAGATTCATATCGCGCTTGATTGTGCTGCAAACGAGTTTTATGACGATAAGAATGGTTACAAAGCGGGGGTTTGCGGTGAGTGGGTGAGCCCCAGTGATTGGGTGCAAACATTATCACGCTGGATTAATCAATATGAGCTGATTTCAGTAGAGGATCCTTTCGCAGACACTGATGAACAATCATGGGAGCAACTAACTCGAGATGTAGGTCATCAAACAATGATTGTGGGAGATGATTTATTTGTCACGCAGCGCTCGCGCTTAAAAATGGGTATGGATCTTGGCCTAGCAAATGCCATCCTAATTAAGCCCAACCAGATCGGCACAGTACTTGAGACCATTGAGTGTATTGCTTTGGCAAAAGAAAAAGAGTGGCCATTTATTATTTCACATCGTTCAGGCGATACTGAGGACTCCTGGATTGCTGATTTTGCAGTCGGAATGGCGGCGCCGTTTATTAAGACAGGGGCGGTATGCCGCAGTGAGCGGGTCAGTAAATATAATCGTCTTTTAACCATTGAAGCGCTGAGCCAAGTTGATGCATCTATCAGTGATTAGAACCTGTGTCGGCATATTCATTGCAATAAGCCTCTACTATTTGGTTATTTTATTCTGGGGCAGTGGCGGGTTCAGTGATTTGAGGCGCCTTGAGGCGTCCGCTGGGCAAATACAAACTAAGCAGACTCAGGTTGAGTTAACAACAGAGAGAATCAAAGAACGGATCAGTTTTGATCGTCAGCCAGAGGTGATTGAGGAGCAGGCCAGATCAGAGTATGGGATGGTTCTTCCATCTGAGAAGGTCATTCCATTTTCTGGTTGATACAGCCGGCAATTTTTAGCCCATCCACAATACCAGGCCATGCATTATCAAGCAGTATACTCTGCGCGCTAACATTAGGATGAATTTGGTCTGGTTGAAATAGATTTTTCTCGGCAATTTCTTTCAGTAGCATCAACGTGCCTGGGTAAAGTTTAAGCAGTTTAACGTAAACTGCTTGATGTGATTCTCGATAGGGCTGAGGTAAATTCATCGGCAGGCGTATACCCAGTATCACCGGAGTTGCGCCTTTATTTTTCACCAAAGTAATTATTTTATTCATATTTTTCTCAAAAAGCTCCGGGGCTTGCGTTTGAAGTCCATCATTGCCTCCCAGCTCAATAATAACAAGATCCATGGGCAATAGATCTATTTTTTTGCTCAACAAGTCAAGGGCCATTGCACTGGTATAACCGCTTACGCTAAGATTAATCAGGCTGAATTTGGGATCAATAGATTTTAACCTTGTGTCAAGTAAGGTTGCCCATGATTTTGTCGGTGTGATACCATAACCACTACTGATACTATCGCCAAGGAGTATGACATTGCAGGCAGACACAAAGCAGGTGGGGAACCACCCGATTATACAAGTTAAAAATATTACATTTGGTTTCACAAGCAATCCTGTAATCAGCAACTATTCTATGATAGCAGAATATGGTCAATGGATCAGCTTTATGGGTCCGTCAGGGAGTGGGAAGACAACCTTTCTGCAGCTGCTCCTTGGCTTTAAAGTGCCGCTTTCGGGAGAGATCTTGATTGATGGCTGTGCATTTTCAACTCTTAATGATGATCTACGAGAAAAGATGAGGTTGCAGTATTTTGCTATTATATACCAGGATATGCGTCTGATCCCTTCTTGGAATGTATTTGAAAATGTCTGGTTACCATTGACTTTACAAGGTGTGAAAAGATCACAAGCGCAAGAGCGAGCAGAGCATTGGTTGGTTCGGGTTGGTATGGATCAATATGCTAACCGTCATATTCATGCACTATCAGGTGGTCAGCAGCAGCGCGTTTCTATCGCTAGAGCACTTGCAAAGGAGCCAAAGATATTATTGGCTGATGAGCCAACTGGTAATCTTGATAAAGGCAATACGGAGCGTATTGCCAAGTTACTGGGTGAGTTATGCAAAGATACAAAGACTACCTTGATTTGTGTAACTCATGATCCCTTTGTTGGACAGCAAGGTGACACAATTAACTCGGTTGATCATTGGTTATGAGTAGCATAAAGAAATTTCTTACTCTGTCTTTACTATGGATATTGTTCGTCTCCACATTGGGTGTTTTTGAGATGGTACAAGTACAGATTCGTAGCCAGAATAATCTTTGGAATGCCGGTCAATTAACTGTTAGCATGCCAGATAAATGGCCATCTCACTGGCCAGACGCACCGGCGTCGCTAAGTAGAAGTATGTCGGTATATACAAACTCTGCTGTTTTAGCAAATGGTCAGTGGAAAGCAATTGATATTCAGGCAATCGACACGAGTTACCCGCTGGTGGGGGAGCTATTGTTTAGCGATGGGAAATCAGAGATAGCGCTTGGTGATGTTTATTTAAGTTATGACCTAAAGACTATTTTTCCTGTTGGGGAGAGGGTTCAGATCGGTGATGCGCAGCTGATTGTTAAAGGCTACATAAGTAAGCAGGATGAATTATCGGGAATGAAATACTTGATGAATTCCAAGGTCATGATGAGCCTGGATTCATTTTACACAACCAAACTTTGGGTTCCTGGAAGCCGGGTGACAATAAATTATTTTTTCTCTGGTAATCCAGATGAGATCAAGAGATTTGAGAATCAACTGGCAAAGGTGGCCAGTGATCATATTACGATTAAGTCCCCCTCCAATCCAGATACTTGGGGCTCAATAGGGGTCGATAGAATTTCTAAGTGGCAAGAGCAAATGATGGGCATTATTTGGCTTGTTACATTAATAGCACTATGGATATATGGACAGTCAATAAGGCAAAACGCCCTTGAAAGTGCAAAAGTATTATCGGGATTTGGGATTTCTCGATTGAAGACATGTTGGTATTTTGTCTCAAGAGAATTTTTTTGGTTGCTTGTTGTGGTGATATCCTGGTTGCTTGTAAGTAATTTTGTTATCGATCATCTCTCACTTTTTGGTGTTGAAGTTGAAATCAAGCAGGGATTTTTAGAACTTGCGATGATTGCATTGAGCCTTACAACTATCGGAGCGTTGTCTTTATTTTGGGTGTTGAGTGAGCATTTAATCTATCGATCTTTTCTTGGGACTATCGGGATATTAATAAGTTTATATGCTTTTTTACATTATGCAGATGACCCGTTTAACGCGCTTGAGCAAGTTGTTAAGCAAACAGTCATTATTGCTTTGGTGTTGGCAGGGGTCTACTTACTATTAAATGTTATCGTGGCTAGGATGAGCCGTATGGGTGCATATGGGCTGGTTGTTGCAAACAACATAAGGTTTAGTCAGCACTTTTATACACTGCTTGTTGCATTGATGGTTACATTTATAAGTAGTTATATTTTGATTAATCATTCACTGGGTAGCTTGATCAACCGCTGGGAAGTTCAGGTCCCTGATAAGACGCCAAATATCTTTTTAATCAATATCACAAAAGAAGATCTTCCTAATCTAAGTGCAAAGTTGCCCTCAGATACTCACGTGTATCCAGTTGTAAGAGCAAGAATCACCCAGGTGAATAACAAAGATGTATTCCAGCATCAGCCATCACTCCAGTATGACCCGAGTTTTAATCGAGAGCTTAATATGACCTATCAGGATAGCCTGCCACGGCACAACAATGTGTCAGAGGGAAAGTGGCGTTTAGGTCTCAGTGGCGCGTCATTAGAAGAGGGGTTCGCCAAACGTGCGAATATTAAGCTAGGCGATGTCATAACAGTCAGTATTTTTGGTCAGCTTATTCAGGTCGAAGTGATTGCAATGCGCCAGGTCAAGTGGCAATCGATGCAGCCAAACTTTTTTGTTATAACGACCCCAGATGTATTATCAAGCTATCCAGCAACTTGGATGACTAGCTTCTATTGGCCCAGTAGTCAAATCAACTCACTTTATGATCAGTTGGCTTTATTTCCAAGTATTACTGTTTACAGTATTGATCAAATTGTTCAGCAGGTAAAAGGGTGGCTTGAGACACTGAAGCAGCTGGCGAATATCTATTCTTTAATTAGCTTCGGCTTGGTTGCGCTTATTATAAGTAATTTACTCTCAGCACATATAGAGCGCCTTGGTGTTTTCAGAAAGGTCGTTTTCTCTGCTTTAGTGCCCAGGCATGTCATTCTTAAAACTGAGTTAATCCAAACGTTTGTTTACATGATGTTGGGGTATTTCCTGACGGCGTTGTGTGTGTTGGGGGTAGAGTGGTTGGTGTCAGGTATAGTCAGCATGTCATTTGCAAATATTGTTCTATACAGTCTCATTTTTTATCTCCTTTTTATTGTGCTTTTAAGCGGATATATTTATCGAGGAGTCAGGCGATTAGGGGCATAATTATAGAATATTTTAATCAATATTCATGAAAATAAGTCAAATAAATTGTATAATATATAGAGATGATAAGTAATTTTAGTAATGAAATATTAAATTATGGTTGTAGCCGGAGTGATCATTGGCTATAATGCAGCGTAAACTAAACCATGTTGTGATAATTGTGAAAAAACAGCCCGTATTTTTAGATTTAACTAAGATATATCTCCCTGTAACTGCACTCGTCTCCATCATGCACCGAGTTAGCGGAGTATTTCTTTTCCTTCTTATGCCTGTGTGGGCACTGATTACTGCAGCGATTGTTTTCAATGCGCAGTTGTCCCCTCTACTATGGCTACTTGTCAAGATAACACTGTTCGTATCGGCAATCTTATATCTTTACCATCTTTCAGCTGGTGCAAGGCACATCGTTGCTGAGGTTGCTCATATGCATACGCTTTCATCAAGCAGAACATCTGCGTGGATGACCCTGGGTATATGGGTAGTGTTATCAATATTATTTACCTTAAGGGTGTGGTTATGAGTATGTTCTCCAGTGATGGGTTAACTGATTGGTATCTTCAGAGGGTGACAACAGTTTTTGTTAGCGCTTATGTCATTCCATTGTTGCTGATGTGGGTAATGTACCCACAGATGGACCTAGCGACCTGGATGATATTTCTTAAATCACCCGTGATGATTGTGATCGCGATTCTTGCATGGTGCGCACTTGCTGTTCATGCATACATTGGATTATGGGTCGTGGTGACTGACTACATCAGTGACCAGTTGGTTTTAAAAATTCCATCGTTGACACCTGGCTTTATATCAAAAGCAAGGTGTGCATCTATATTGATCGTTAGAATGATGGTTGGTTTATCGGCTGCAGCTGCAGTTATTCTGCTTTTATATTGGAGTATTATGTGACAAAAATGAACGAGAAAGAATTTGATGCAATTATAATCGGTGGCGGAGGCGCTGGCCTCAGGGCGTCGCTTGAGCTCTCAACCAGTGGCTACAAGGTGGCAGTGGTATCAAAGGTTTTTCCAACTCGTTCCCACACCGTTGCTGCTCAAGGTGGAATCAACGCAGCACTTGGCAACGTTGAAGAAGAAGATGATTGGCGCTGGCATATGTACGACACAACCATGGGAAGTGATTTTCTTGGTGACCAGGATGCTATTGAATACATGTGTAAGCATGCGCCAGATACTGTGCTTGAACTTGAGCGAATGGGGCTCCCATTTAGCCGAGATGAAAAAGGAAAAATTTATCAACGTGCTTTTGGGGGACAAACCAGGCATTTTGGTAAAGAGTTTTCAGTTCATCGAACATGTGCGGCTTCAGATCGCACGGGCCATGCAATGCTTCATACCTTATATCAGCAAAATATTCGTGCAAAAACCCATTTCCTTAATGAGTGGTATGCAATTGATTTGGTAAAAAGCAAATCAGGAAGAGTAAGCGGTGTTGTTGCACTTGATATGCACTCAGGTGAGTTACATTTCCTTAACGCAAAAGTGACTGTACTGGCTACTGGTGGTGCAGGTAAGATTTATAAATCAACAACAAATGCATATACCTGTACGGGTGATGGGCTGGGTATGGCTTATCGTGCTGGATTACCACTGCAGGATATGGAAATGTGGCAGTTTCACCCAACAGGCATAGCCAATGTGGGCGTGCTTATTACCGAAGGAGCTCGGGGTGAAGGCGGATATCTTCTTAACAGTGAAGGTGAGCGTTTTATGGAGCGCTACGCGCCGCATTACAAAGATCTTGCTTGTCGTGATGTGGTATCTCGTTCTTCTGCGATTGAAATAAGAGAAGGCAGAGGTTGTGGCCCTAATAAAGACCACGTGCTATTGAAGATTAGCCATTTGAGTGAAGATGTTATCCTTAAACGTCTCCCGGGTATTACTGATTTGGCTAGAACATTTGCAGGCGTTGATCCACTTAAAGATCCAATTCCAGTAATGCCAACGTGCCATTATATGATGGGCGGGATCCCGACCAATCGATTTGCGCAGGTGATTGATGTCGCTAAGGGCAAAGACAAGATTGTTGAGGGGTTGTATGCCGCTGGTGAATGTGCTTCTGTCTCAGTTCATGGTGCTAATCGTTTAGGCGCAAACTCTTTACTTGATATTGTTGTATTTGGTCGAGCCGCTGGTAAACATATCAAAGATTCTTTGGACAAAGGAATCGATAGAGATCCAATTGAAGAGAAGACCATAGAGATGGCGACAGCTAGACATCATCGTTGGTTAAATAATAATAACGGTCCAAGCTACAGCGAGATTAGAACCAAACTACAAAATTTGATGCAAAAAGATTTCGGCGTATTTAGAACAGAAGAAGCGATGCGTGAGGGGCTTGAAGGACTTGAGAAGCTCAGAGAAGAGATTAAGACAGCAACAATCAGTGACCATTCCAAAGCGTTTAACACCGCTTTGATTGAGGCATTAGAGCTGGATAACCTCCTGGAGGTTGCCTACTCAACCGCTCTGGGTGCGATCACTCGTCAAGAGAGTCGAGGTGCTCACTCACGGGTTGACTATCCTGAGCGTGATGATAAAGAATGGCACGCACATCTGCTATCATTTATCAATGGTACAACCGAAAAGCGCAGTGTGAATATGCAGCCACTAGAGATGGATAGTGTTCAACTACAAGCGCGGGAGAAATAATATGCAAATAACGATATACCGATACAACCCAGATGCAGATATGCGACCTCGTTACGAGACCTACAATGTTGATCAGTCAAAGATCAGCGGCGTAATGTTACTTGATGTGCTGGAATATATAAAGTCTGAGCATGATGATAGTCTTGCTTTTCGTCGTTCATGTGGTGGTGGCGTCTGTGGTTCTGATGGTCTTAACGTTAACGGAAAAAACATGCTTGCCTGCGTGACACAAATTTCTGATCTATCGGATGATATTACAATTCGGCCCATGCCAGGCATGCCAGTTATAAGAGATTTAATTGTTAATCTTGAGCAGTTTTATAAACAATTCGAGTCAGTTAAGCCATATCTTCAAAGTGATTCAACTCCTGAGCGAGAGCACATTCAGATGCCGGAGCAAAGAGATCAGCTAGATGGTTTATATGAGTGTATTATGTGTGCATGTTGCTCAACTGCATGTCCATCGTACTGGTGGAACCCAGATAAATTTGTCGGGCCAGCTGGTCTTTTAGCAGCAGCACGCTTTATATTGGATTCACGGGATGATAAAAAGGCAGAGCGTCTTAAAGACCTTGACGATCTATACCGACTTTATCGTTGTCGTTCAATTATGAACTGTACTACTGTTTGTCCAAAAGGTCTTAACCCAAATGCTGCAATTCAGCGAATTCGTGAAGAAATGATGGATTACAAATCAAAGAAAAAAGGAAGTAATGGATGACAAATGACTACAATCGGTTACTTAAGACCGGTGCACTTCAGGGGGCCAATCAGGCGTATCTGGAGGCAATGTATCTCGCTTATCTTGACGATCCTAAATCAGTCAGCTCTCAGTGGAGCCAATTCTTTACTGATAATGGTGATATCAAAGAAATCCTCTCACAACAGCACCCTGTTCTTAAAGAAAAACTGAAGTATATTGACTATGCCGCTACTTCGCCTTCTGAAAGTGACAATACACTCGATATTTACAGACGATATGGTCATCTAGGTGCTGCCAGTGACGCTTATGCCAAACAGATTTTGCCAACCTGGGAAGATTGTAAAGCGTTAATTGATTCTGGAGCCAGTCAGTTGTCCGTTGGCAGTAAAGAATACAGTTACCAAGATGCGCTGAAACGACTGGATTCCCTATATTGCGGGGCAACGGGTTACGAGTTTATGCACATTGAAGATGAGAGTGCTCGTAATTGGTGGATTAAAGAAGTTGAAGATCAGCCCATGCACCTTGAATCATCTCATCAATTACAGATCCTTCGTGATGTCACGCAGGCGCACGAGTTGGAGCGCTATTTAGGTATCCAGTTTGTCGGTCAAAAACGATTCTCCCTTGAGGGCCTTGAGGCAATGATTCCAACGATTAATAGGGTTGTTGACTGTTTATCAGCCTCTGGTATCCGTGATCAAGTGATCGGAATGGCACATCGTGGTCGTCTTAATGTGCTAGTTAATGTAATGGGGATGTCTGTAAAAGAGTTAGTTGACGAATTTACAGGTGCCAGACAAATGGATCAGACATCGGGTGATGTTAAGTATCATCTTGGCTATTCAATCGATAGAGAAGTGCAAGGGGATCTTACCCATCTAACACTAAACTACAACCCGTCCCATCTTGAGGCAGTCAACAGTGTGGTGTGTGGTAATGTTCGTGCTAGAAACGACCGCTATCATAGAGAGCCTGAAATACAGCAGACACCTGCTGCAGGAATTCTTATCCATGGTGATGCATCGCTTGCCGGTCAGGGATCTGTGATGGAAATTCTGAATATGGCATATGTGGATGCCTACTCAACAGAGGGAACAATCCATATTGTTGCTAATAATCAGATTGGATTTACAACCGACCCGGATCAAGATCGCTCAGGGCGATATTGTACTGATATTGCCAAGATGATTCAGGCACCTGTTATACATGTTGATGGGGATGATATTGAGGCCTGTGTCTTTGCTGCAACCATTGCAGTGAAATGGCGCCAGGCATTTAAGAAAGATATTTTTATTGATGTGCAGGGCTACAGGAAATATGGTCATAATGAAGCTGATGAGCCCAGAGCGACACAGCCTAAACTCTACGCGTCTTTAAAATCCCATCAAGGAGCTGCAAAAATATATCAAGATCAGCTCATCAATGCAGGGGTCATATCCGAAGAGGATGTGAAAAAGATGACCAGCGATATTCGTTCAAAGATAGAGCAAGGTGACTCGTTGGTTAAATTCGATACCGGTAGACACTCACCACGACACACAGACTGGCAGCGCATGCAGCTAACAGCCGATGATGCAAAAACAGCGATTACTAACAAGCAAATAGCTGCAATTGGCGAAAAGGTATTTCATGTGCCGCAATTCCCTGTACAAAAACAGGTGATGCAAACTTTAAGTGCCAGATTAGAGATGCTTGCAGGTAAAACCCCATTTAATTGGGGGTTTGGTGAACTTCTTGCTTACGGTGCTTTGTTAGAAGATGGTTATAATGTGCGGCTTGTTGGACAAGATTCCCAGCGCGGCACTTTCTCGCATCGTCACAGCGTGCTTCATGATCAAGATACGGGTGCAACATTTTGTGCACTGTCCGAGATGTTACCCGGTGACTTTTTTGTTTACAACTCTACGCTATCTGAATATGCAGCGATGGGTTTTGAATATGGCTATGCTGAGACAGACCCTAATACTTTGGTAATATGGGAAGCACAGTTTGGTGATTTTGCTAATGGGGCCCAGGTTATATTTGATCAGTTCATCAGCTCAGCTTGGCAAAAGTGGAAGCGGTATTGCGGGCTTGTTTTGCTTCTTCCTCACGGATATGAGGGGCAAGGCCCAGAGCATTCATCTGCACGATTAGAGCGTTTATTACAACTGTGTGCGCAAAATAATATGGAAGTGGCCGCGCCAACAACGCCAGCTCAGATTTTTCATTTACTTCGCAACCAAATGCTGCGTGATATGAGAACTCCACTTGCTATTATTTCCCCGAAAAGCCTTCTTAGAAATCCAATGGCTTCCTCAAGCCTTACTGATATCACAACAGGCTGTTACCAGCGTGTTATTGCTGATGATAAAGTGAAAGGCAAGGTAGATAAGGTTGTATTATGTCAGGGTAAAATTTACTACGAGCTGCTTAAGATGCGAGATGATAATAAGAAAAACATCGCAATTGTGCGACTTGAAACACTATACCCATTTCCACATGATGCGCTAAAAGAGGCATTGGCTAAATATAAAACCAACAAGATAACTTGGTGTCAAGAAGAGCCATTTAATCAGGGTGCATGGTTATGTATCCGTCATGAAATTGAGAAGCACGTTGGCAATAGTCAGCTCAGCTTTTGTTCACGCGAAGCGCAGGCATCGCCTGCTGTCGGATATGCCTCGTGGCATAATCTTAAACAGCAAGGTGTTCTAAAGCAGGCGCTCGACCTACACGATAAGGAGTAATATTATGGCCGATATAAAAGTCCCCGTTTTGCCTGAGTCAGTAACCGATGCACAGGTGGCAGTTATTCATGTTAAGGCCGGAGATTATTGTGAGGAAGGCGATTCTTTAATTGACCTAGAAACTGATAAGGTCATGTTAGAAGTTCCAGCAACCTCATCTGGAACGGTTGAAAAGGTGTTAGTAAATATTGGAGATGTTGTCACAGCTAATGCGCCGCTTATTCATATTAACGAACAAGCGAAGCCACCAGTTGCTGACACTGTTCAGGAGAACAAAGAAGAAAAACCTGCTGCTCCGCACCCAGTAAAAGAAGCAGTCTCTGCTCAGTCTCCATCAGTTAGGCAGGCTCTGTTTGAGCATGGGGTAAATGCCTCAGATGTGGTTGGAACAGGAAAATCAGGTCGTTTGACACGACAGGATGTTATGATGTCCGCAGGCGGAAGAAAAGAGGAGCGGGTACCGATGTCACGCCTTCGTGCGCGCATCGCTGAGAGATTAGTAGAAGCACAGCAAAATGCGGCCATGTTGACTACCTTCAATGACGTCAATATGGAGCCGGTCATGTCAATACGATCGGAGTACAAAGAAGAGTTTGAGAAGTTCCACGGTGTTAAGCTTGGATTTATGTCATTTTTTGTAAAAGCGGCTGTCAAAGCACTGCAACGTTTTCCTTCTGTAAATGCTTCTATCGATGGGCAGGATATTATTTACCACCATTACCAGGATGTAGGTATTGCTGTTTCAAGTGATAGAGGTCTTGTGGTTCCTATTTTACGGTCTTGTGAATCGCGATCCATGGCTGATATTGAAGCCAGTATTATGGATTATGCCAAAAAGGCACAATCTGGTAGCCTCGGTATAGATGAGATTACAGGTGGTACATTCACAATAAGCAATGGTGGAATATTTGGTTCCATGCTATCGACCCCAATTCTTAATCCACCACAAAGTGCAATTCTTGGCATGCACCGAATTGAAAAGCGACCAGTGGTGATTAATGACGAGATAAAGATCAAGCCAATGATGTATCTTGCATTATCGTACGATCACAGAATTATCGATGGAAAAGAATCAGTTCAATTTCTCGCTGCAATCAAGCAGTACCTTGAAGATCCAGCCCGCTTATTACTAGAACTATAGGAGATTATTATGAATATGAAAGTACATGAGTACCAAGCTAAAGAACTATTCCGCCAAGTAGGCATCAGGGTCCCACAAGGGAAGGCCTGTCGGTCAGTAGACGAGGCCATCAACGTTTATTCAGATTTATCAAATGAGCGTGTAATTGTTAAAGCACAGGTTCACGCAGGTGGTCGAGGAAAAGCAGGTGGTGTTCGTGTTGTTGAAGATAAAAACACACTGGCTGATTTTGTTAAACAAATGCTCGGTAGTCAGCTGGTTACTTATCAAAACGCACCTGATGGACAGCCTGTTAATCAGGTATTAATCGAGGAGCCTTGTGATATTGAAAGCGAACTCTATCTAAGTGCGATTGTTGATAGGAATTCGCAGCGCGTTGTATTTATGGCATCATCTGAAGGTGGTGTTGAGATTGAAACAGTTGCAGAGAATACACCTGAGAAAATTTTCAAATTTTCTGTTGAGACCATGGTGGGGGTTGTGCCATATCAATGTCGTGAAATGGCATTCAAGCTTGGGCTTACTGGTAAACAGATCAAACAATTTACTGACCTTGTCACTCGTCTTTATCATCTTTTTGTTCAAAAGGATCTGAGTATGGTCGAAGTCAATCCACTGGTGATTGATAAGTCTGGTGACTTAGTGTGTTTAGATGGAAAAATTAATGTTGATGATAACGCCCTTTATCGTCAGCCTGAGCTTCGTGAATATCATGATTCCACTCAAGAAGATGAGCTTGAGAATAGGGCGCAGCAGCATGATCTGAGTTATATATCACTCGATGGTTCTATTGGTTGTATGGTCAATGGTGCGGGTCTTGCAATGGCAACCATGGACTTGATCAAATTATCTGGTGGTGAACCAGCCAACTTCTTAGATGTTGGCGGGTCAGCAACAAAAGAAAGAGTAAAAGAGGCATTTAAGATTATTCTTGCTGATCCTAATGTAAAGGCAATTTTAGTCAATATCTTTGGAGGTATTGTTCGATGTGATTTAATTGCCGATGGAATCATTAGCGCAGTTGCTGAGATCGAGACGGAATTACCTGTGATCGTAAGGCTTGAGGGTCACAATGCGACGATTGGTAATCAGCGCCTGGAAGAGAGTGGTCTGAATATTATCGCCTGCGAGGGTTTTGCCCAGGCAGCAGCTTCTGCAGTAAAGCTAAGTAAAGGAGAAAAATAATGAGTATTTTAGTCAATAAAGACACCAAAGCAATATGTCAGGGCTTTACTGGCGCCCAGGGTACGCTCCATTGTCAACAAGGTATTGAGTACGGAACTCAAATCGTTGGTGGAGTTACGCCAGGTAAGGGGGGGCAAGAGCATTTGGGTAAACCAGTTTTCAACACTGTCCGTGAGGCTGTTGCTCAGACGGGAGCTACTACTAGTATAATATTTGTTCCAGCACCGTTTTGTAAGGACTCAATCTTAGAGGCAAGTGATGCAGGAATTGAATTGATTATCACTATTACTGAGGGAATACCTGTTAAAGATATGCTTGAGATAAAGCAAATTATCGATGCAAAGGGCGTAAAAATGATAGGGCCAAATTGCCCAGGTATTATCACACCTGGAGAATGTAAGCTCGGTATCATGCCTGGATACATTCATATGCCAGGGAAAGTAGGAATTGTATCTCGATCTGGAACCCTAACATATGAAGCTGTTAATCAAACCACAGCACTTGGGCTTGGGCAAAGTACATGTGTTGGGATCGGCGGTGATCCAATTCCAGGGATGAGCTTTATTGACGTGCTTCAAATGTTTGAAGAGGACCCGGCAACCGAAGCAATTGCGATGGTCGGAGAAATTGGTGGCTCAAGCGAAGAGCTTGCTGCTGCTTACATAAAAGAACATGTATCTAAGCCTGTTGTTTCATATATTGCAGGGGTAACTGCCCCGCCTGGCAAGCGAATGGGCCATGCTGGAGCAATTATATCAGGCGGAGAGGGCACAGCTGATGCAAAATATGCTGCGCTCGAGAACGCTGGTGTCAAAACTGTCAGATCGCCAGCTGAGATTGGCCAGATGCTAAAATCAGTCTTATAGCTATCTGCATACAAGGATCAAAGCCCTCTTATGAGGGCTTTTTTATTACGAAAATTTTAAAGAAATTGTCCTTCATAAAGCCTTAATGAGGCTATTCGTGCAAAATTATGAAATTTACGCATAAATCAGTGATATAAATTTTTCGGCATAAGATTTAAACAACATCACAATGATATTACTTGACAGAAGAAATTCTCTGTAACAAAATGTCTACAAGGATCAGTACAGGATGTTTTTAGAGTAATGGAATTCATGATCCAAACATGACTAGGAGAGAAAACTATGACGCTTATACTTAACAGAGACACATTTAAACAATTTGGTGATTATGATACCCAAATTAGCAAATTCAAATCGCTTATCAGCAAATCAGCTGATCAAAAGGGTTTGACACCTGCAGAGTCGTTCAAAGATGACGCTGAATTGAAAGCTGATCTTGAAAAATTCTCTGGTGATTTAAATAAATTTGTTGATACACTTAAAGGCTTATTCAATGACAAGCATGGTGATGGTGAAGGTGCTGAAGCGAAGCTGAAGGATCTTGAACTAAAGACAGAAGATACTCCTACGGATAAATTAGCAAACATCGATAAACTGATGTCTCATGTTAACGTTCGTCGTCCATTTTACATGTCACCAGTAACTAACTTTCAATTCATTAAATTGATGGCTCTTGCTGCTACAATTACAGGTACAGTATTCACATATGGTACATTCCCAATCGTTAGCTTAGGTCTAAGTGGACTGTCTGCTTTTGTTGCTCAAAAAATAGCCTTGACTCACCTTAATGGTTCATCAGAGGTAATGGAAGAGTATAAGAAAGATAAAGAGTGGAGCAAAAAAGGTTTCTTTGGTAAGGCAATATCATACGCTGCTGCATATACATACGCAGGTGCTGGTAGAGGTTGGACCAACTCAACTTTAGTAAACAGTGGCGACAAGGAAGAGTTCTTCAAGCAAACTGTATACAGTGATAAAGAGAAAGATGCTACCGATACAAAGACACTAGGTGTTGATGCTATCTGGTTAACACTAGGTGGTTTAGTTGCTGCATATGGTTTTGGTGGCGCTGGTCTTGCATCACTTGCTTCTGTAATCGGTCTAACACTTGTTGGTTCACCTATTGTTAAGCAAATCGTTCCTAACTTCTTTAAAGAGGAAGCCACTACTGCTGAGGCTGATAAAGGCGCTAGCAAGAAAGATGACAATGGTGAAAACCCATCTAACGATAACGCCAATGCTGTAGAACCTGCTAAGGCTACTGAACTTAATGCTGGAAATGTAGATGCTGCTGCTGAAGCTACTGTGAAATCGGATGCTACAACAGATGCTCCTACCAACACGATAGTCTCTGATGAAACTCCAGTTCTTGGTGTTGAAGGTTCTGAGATAAAATCAGATGAAAATGTGGAAAATAATACACATACAGTCTAATCATTTAACTTATTCTGAAAAAAGAGGGCTTCGGTCCTCTTTTTTTTTGCCCGGGTGTTGATGAAAGTATGATAATAGACTAAGCTGAAGTTATAGGAGATTATTGTGGCCAAAAAAAAGTTGAGACTCGACCTCGGACCTATCAGTAATTTTGAAAACCCAAGCCTTTTAATTGGTGGATTTTTTATTAGCTCATTTGTATTCTTTTTTCTAGCTGTTATATCTACGCACCTTTCTTCTTGGTTCTTTTATCCCCACTTCTTTATGCAGTATTCCACTCTCATGCTTTGTCTTGAATGGAATATATTATTACACTTTTATTTCTCTTTATTCGCGTCTGATGATCAACCCGCGACAAGTCTATCGACAATTTCTGCATTGATAGATCATTTCTATATGTCTATAAAGCGTGCTGATGTGAGAATGTATACTCTGTGTTTTAATTGTTTTATTGCGACTGCATGTTTTTATGGCTGTAACTATCTCCACTGGCACTTTGCCATGGGTTCTCATCTCTTTGCATTCACGATTCTATCTTCCGTAATCCTTAATTTTATTGTAGATAAAACCTCAAATGCTCCATGTTTATCTTCTCCTCGTTCTCCCACTAATAAAGACATACTTGCCGCATTTTTGGGCCCGAAGAAACCTATGCATTTTACGCCTAAGTTAAGTCCAGGAAATCCTCCCAATTTAACACCTCCTTAACTATATCGTTACCTCATTATTTCTTGTCTTTAACGTACTGTAAACAATGGGATTTTTTCTTCTTATTTTGATGGGATATTTCTTACATGATTTCTTGACAATTGCTCTTTGCGATATCATTATAACAAGGTAGATACTTAATGGAGAGACGTAATGTCAAATAATATAGAAGATGGTCCAGCGCAAGATTCCGGTGCATCCAAGACATACCACGATAATGTGATTTCAGTATTCACACCGTCTCTTTATAAGTTAGCCGTTATATCAATATTTGGGATATCTGCTTTTTACCTAAAATATTTATATCTTACACAACTATTTGCATATGTTGGATTGCATGTCGTTTTAAAGCTTGCCGGTGTTTATTCTTATTACTTTTTGTCTCAGAAAAGTAAGATCTTTTCCCGCTTTGTTGACGCTTACAAGAAGATGAGGGAAGACGGGCAAGAGCATAATTATACTAAACGTGGTGTCTTGATGTCTCAAACGACCAATGCTTATCTCCATAATCTCTTTAAAATACCATCATTAATTCAGGATGTGATATCAAGTGCATGTATATTCATAGCAGCGTCTAGCTTTGGTCTATCTCAGCCCTTGTCTCTTGCACTTTTAGTGGTTGCTGTAGTGGGTGCGTTGTCATCCGCCAGTCACAAAGAACTGGTTACGCCGATTATTAAAAATCGTAATAGTCCTAATAATAGACTCTGTGATACACCTGCACTCGGGAAAGGCAATAATCCCTCACCATCTAACGATATGTCACCTTCTGTTACAAAGGCGTCTAGTGGTAGAAATGGTGGTGTTACAACTAATAAAGAGAGTTCTAGTTTAGTGAATTTCGATGAATCTGTTAACGATACAAGACCTTCTGTTCCAAAAGTGCATAGTGGTAAAAATGGTGGTGTTACAACTAATAAAGAGAGTTCTGGTTTAGTGAATTTCGATGTATCTGGTAACGATACAATACCTTCTGTTTCAAAAGCGCCTAGTGGTAAAAATGGTGGTGTTACAACTAATAAAGAGAGTTCTAGTTTAGTGAATTCCGATATACATGATTTTAATGGTCAAATTATTACCGAAGCAGTCAATATTAGTTTTACTGAAGAAGATATTCTTGAGCTGCAGCGCTAAAGCTAATGGATACAGTGTTCCTTCCATAGATTTGGGTGGGTCACTAATATAGTAAACTGACTCTGCGTCTTACTTTTTCTGATAGGGATTGCTGTCGTTGTCGTAAGTGATGAATACTGTCGTCCCAAATAGTTTTAGGCTACTTTTATAGGCGTTTTGTATATATTTTTTATATGTTCCTGGTAAATTATCCAGTTGTTTTCCTGTTATTTTTATTCTTAGCGGGCTATAGCCAATTGGATGTGCAAATCTTAGCTGCACACGAGTTTTTCTAGGTGATAATGGCGCTGGATTTGCCTTAACAGCTGTATTTAAAATCTTAGTTAGAAATGCAGTTGATGGACGTGTGTTAAATGAATCAATTACTTTGCTGATATTCGTTCTAACTAGAGCCAATCCTTTTCCTTTTGAAAAAGATGTTTTTATAATGGGCGTGTCCCACTGTTTTGTAAAATTCTTAGTAAATTGAAACAGTGTATCTCTTGCCTCTTGGTCCAGTAGATCCCATTTATTAAGACATATCAACATGCCACTGCCGCTTTGCCATGTATGCTGCATAAGCCTAAGGTCTTGGTCTGTTAGGCCTACTGTGCTATCAACAACGATTATAGTTACTGCACTGTATTTAAGAGTCCCCAATGCCTGCCAGATCATTTGCTGCTCAAGTTTGATTTTAACTCTTGATTTTCGTCTCACGCCTGCAGTATCAACAAGAATTAATTCCTTCTCACCTAACTTAAATGGGATCTCTATCGCATCACGAGTGGTTCCAGCATGATCTGAAACAATGACACGATTATCCTTTAGAAGTGCATTACATAATGTGCTTTTTCCAGCGTTTGGGCGTCCAAGAACACAGATATGATCCAATTGTTGTTCTTCTTTTTCGGTCTCATCCTCTGTTGGCGTAAGAAGCGATTCTGCCCATGAGGTAAGTGCTGTTATGCCAGCACGAGTTTTACCCGATACAAGTTGATACTCTGATCCCAGCTGATAGAATTCAGCACTTTCTTCTTGATGGGTTAGTCGGTCTGCTTTATTAACCAGTAGAAGTACAGGGACATCCAGTTGGCTAATTTTATTCCATAACACACGGTCAAGCTCTGTTGGTCCTTGCTCACTATCTACTACCATCCATATTGCAGATGCAACTTGTATAGCAAGCTCCGTTTGTTCATTCATTAAATTTTGAAGATCATCAGTTGATTCATCAAGGAATCCAGCTGTATCGATGAGCTCAATGACTCCATTTTCTGTTGCAAAAGTACCGCATCGTCTGTCACGCGTGACGCCTGGTTGATTATCAATGAGCGCACGCTGACGTGTAAGCTGATTAAACAGCGTCGATTTCCCGACATTTGGCCGGCCAATAATAGCAATTCTTACTGATGTCATTTTATCTATTGGTTTGCAGACGGAACACTAACTGCTCCTGCAACCCTTTATCTACCTCATTAAAAGTGTTTTTCTTGATTTTTTTGTATGCCTTTTCCCATAATTGGTAAGACTGGGTATTATCACCAAGTTGCTTGTACGCGTCACCTAGATAAAGCAGCTGTGTGGTGCTGTAAATAGGGCTCTTGATCGTGTTTAATGTTGCTATGCAATTATTTGGCTCCTCCTTATTGAGGTAGATCAGGCCCAGTCTAAGACGGTAAAGGTCACAAATGCTTCCTTGGCAGTTCTTAACCAGCTGGTTATATATATCTGCTGCTTTATCAATCTTACCTTCTACAATATAACGCTTTGCAAGTGCGGACTGAACAAGATTAGATATCAGCTCACCAGGAAACTGAGCATTCATTTTCTGACCCAGTTCAGCAGCTTCATTGAATTTACCTGCATCTGTAAGCTCTTTCCAATTAATCAGCATGCTGCTGAGTTGCTCGTTTTTGTTCTTCTGAACAACCTCTCTGTACTCAATGATACCCATAACAGCAAACACAAAAAACACCAGTGCCATAATACTGTAGAGGTTTTTTCTTACATTGATAATTAGTCGTTCTTGCCAATCGAGTGGATTATTCATCAGAAACTCCTTTAGGATCAAAGCAATCATGGAGTTTTGTTGGCAATTTGTCAATATCATTAGTTGATATTTCAGTGCTTTGGTTGCTAATTAGGTCTTTTATCGTTAGATGTTGCCCGGATTCGTCTAATATCACGACAAATCGTATCGATTGCTTTTGTGCCCTTTGGATTGATTTTTTGGTAGAGGAGAATTGGTGACAAAGCATAAATGTTTGCTCAAAGTGTTGTATCAGCTGAGATTGAATGTTTTGTGCGCGGGTTGATAAATTACTGGGAGCAATCACCATCGCCCGTTCAGCTGTCGGAGGTGTAATTCCTAACTCATTCATTAGAAGAACGAGCCGATCAATACCAAAAGATAGTCCAGTTGCCGGCCATGGTTTGGCCCCAAGAATCTCACTTAAACGATCATATCGGCCACCACCACAAACAGTGCCCTGAGCCCCAAGATGATCAGTTGTCCACTCAAAGACAACCCCCTGATAGTAATCAAGACCACGAACAAGGCCCTCATCCCATGTAAACTTGATGCCCAGTTCATTAAGTTGGGTCTTCAAATAAGAGATAATGGCTAGTTCCTCTTCAGTGAGCGCATCAGATAGAGGTGGGGCATTTTTAAGAACAGCTTGAGTACTGGCATCCTTTGAATCAAATATTCTCAGAGGATTGGTTTGAATGCGATTCTTTGAGTCATCATCTAATAAATCGATGTGTCCTTCAAGGTAGTTAACAAGCTTCTTTGTATACGCAGATTTATTTTCTTTTCCAGGAAGGTAGTTAATTGAAAGAGAAACATGCTGTTCAAGCTTTAGCTTTCTGAGCGCTAAATAAGAGAGATTAAGCAGCTCTATATCACTAGCTATATCACTCATTCCAAAGTATTCAATCCCAAACTGAGTAAATTGTCTATAACGGCCTTTTTGTGGTCTTTCACGACGAAACATGGGGCCTAGATACCACCACTTGGCTACAAGTCGTGAGCATATACCATTGTTAATCATTGCTCTTACCGCGCCAGCTGTACCCTCAGGCCGTAAGGCGATTGCCTGTTCATTAGCATCATTAAACTGATACATCTCTTTGCCAACAATATCAGTGTGCTCACCAACACTCCTCTGGAAAAGGGATAAGTCCTCAAGTAGAGGAAGACGAACCTCGTCATAACCATACTGGCATGATAGGTCGATCAGTATTTGCTCGATATAACGCCAAAGTAGGGTGTCTGGCGCAGTGATGTCTCTAAATCCTCTTAGTGGTTGCATTGCCACTTCCTCTATTAATGTATAACAATATGATAATACCAGTCGTAAGTACATAAAAAAAGGCCCCCGAAGGAGCCTTTCTTATATAGGAAACGAAAGTTTACATTTCGTAGTTTACCCCGAGGTAGAAAGTTTCAAACGTCGGCTTTTTAGATTCAAAATCAGTTGAATCCGCAGCAGTCGTTGATCCAGTCCACCAGTACTGAAGATCTTCATCACTGCTGATAGCAGATTCAAGTGTCATTGTGTGCTTTTTGGCCTTAGTAGTTGTATAACCAGCATTAACTGAAATATTCTTAGTTAACTTACCAGTTGCTGCTACACCATATGCAACACTTGAGGTTGTTTTACTTGCTGTTTTGAGGCTTTTCTGAGTTTCTGCACCATCAGCAACAACATCATCAATATCTTGATTAACAGCACTATTATTACCATTTGCATCTTGATTAAATTCAGTCAAAACGGAACCGATAGCTCCTTTAAACTTAACGTTATTGCCTTGAAGAGCAAGCTCTGGTCCTATCTTGAATGAGTCAGTGCCATATAATGCTTTTACGCCAAAAGAATAACTTGGCTTAATACTCATAGTGATATTGCTAGTGCCACGAGACATTTGATCTGTTGTTATATCAGACATAAAAAAGAACTGACGCTGATCAGATACTTCGATCGTACCTGTTTTAACAACTAAATCGCCTTCAACAAAAAGTTGACTATAAAGAGAGGTACTTGCAAATGCTTTTAATCCTAAAATAACAGATGTCTTGTATGCATCGTAGTTTAGACGATAGCGATCTGCTGCTAAAGAGGCATCAGCAGCAAAATCGGTAACCTCATTATTGGTATATGCTGTTCCTCTGCTCACATCTGCAGTGTAGGTAGTATTAAGCGCTTCAACACCTAGGCCATAATTAATAGCAAAGGTTGAAGAAGATAGAACAGCAGAAAGAGCTGCTATTTTTAAAAGTGTATGTTTCATAAAAATTCCTAATTTAAGTGTCGGTGACAGGTTACATTACGTAGCTAAGGCCGAAATAGTAAGTGTCAATATTCGGGTCATTTTTCTCAAATTTTGCTTCACTAAGCGCCGTAGTACCTTTGTTGTCATTAGCAAGAACAGTAGTTAAAATTTCGCTTGTGTTAGCTGATGCAAATTTGATTGTGTTTTTGTTTGTAGTTGCCCTAGTAAACCCAGCACTTGCAATGATGTTGCTTGTTAGCTTTCCTGACATAGATAAACCAATACCTATATCTGTGCTATCGGACTTCTTGGTATCCAATGCGCCAACTGTGGTTGCCGCTTTTGATTTTGGTGTAGTGATTGCTATGGGAGTATCAGCGCTTACACCATTGGCTACTGACTGATCAGTTACCGCAGCACCCATCTCACCTTTAAAGCTCACTTCTTTATTCTGAATTCTGACCTCTGGGCCAATTTTGAATGCATCTGT